>Ga0185342_1000175_pt1 | contig 35531 bp, 38 predicted proteins | sample ConPoolayeEmetaG_FD_128045 | JGI IMG/M metagenome (GOLD analysis project Ga0185342, IMG submission 128045) | Hot spring microbial mat communities from California, USA to study Microbial Dark Matter (Phase II) - Cone Pool mat layer E metaG... ... | reverse complement strand
GACAAAGCGTACCAGCTTTTCCCAATCAATGGTGCCGTCAGCGAAACAGAAGTCTTTTATGAACTCAGCCGTAAATCTATTCACCGCCGCGTCCCAAGCAACCGTGTAATTTTCACTAGGCAAATCTTTTGAAGCATTAATCAGCTTAGGAAAGAACTCCTTGTCTTCGTGGCTCAAAGCGTCAGAGATTTCACTAGCAAGAAATTCGTCGTGGCGTTTCATCTTTGCTGTCATTAAAGCCTCAATTATTCTTGAGGCATTCTGAATGCCTTCAGTCATGAATAAAAGCAGGTTTTCATTTTCTAGTAATTCTACCAAGGTAAAGGTCTGCAACGTATACAGCTTCTTTCTATAGAAGTCACCAAGATACTTGCTCATTTGAAACTTTGTATTCGTCATTGCAGCCATTCAAACAAACGTAGGGCGCTTTTGAGGAGTTATTTCTTTAATATCCCCAAAGCCTCCTCCATCCTTTTATAGTCCTTTTTCTTACTTAAGAGTTCCTTTACAAGACTCAGTTCAATAAAGCGAATTCTAGCACTAATTTCATGGAAAGTACCTGCAATTAATTCTTCGTATTTGCTCCTGTCTTCATTTGATGCTACTAGAAAAATGTGGCTGTTCCACAAGTCAAAAGCATGTTTCAATTTTGCCATAGCGTGGTAGATATCTCCTCCGACTTGAACTTCAAATACGTATGTTGGTACAGAGCGTTCCACGCGCCTCCACACAGCATCAAGGCGGGTGCTTTCTAGTGGATATTCTCTGTCACCAATGTAGCCTTGGATGCGCCCGATTTCAATAAGGTCGGATATTATGTCTTCATGGTTGACTCTCTCGGATTTACTGAGACTGGCAGATTCAATTAATGTAGTAGCCTCAGGTCGCGAAATAGGCTGCAAGCCTAATGCAATCCTTGCAGCATTGACTTCTTCTATTGGGAAACATTGGAAAACCATCCTAGTGATTAACTGCAAGTCTCGGGATGTGTAGCTCTTTGAATTCCAGAGGTCTGGTGATAGGCAATATTCAATATCGAACTCAAATCTGAGAGGCCAAATGACTTGTTTTGTTTTTAATTCTTCAGGCCAAAGTGGCTCCGTTTGCCTGAATTTTGATATAACACTCCCAAAGCCGACTATACCGTGTACTGGTTTGGATACGTAGAACAGCAAACCATCGCCTTCTCGCAACATATTCCATAGAGCACTAAGTTCGCGAAAATCCTTCAACCCCCAAATGTTGTTGGTTTGAAAGGCAACTTTCCAGTTTCGCTCAGTCCCAACTACGAGCCAAAATTGTTTCATGCCTTACTCCCACTCTATCGTGGAGGGGGGTTTGGAGGTGATGTCATAGACCACACGGTTCACGCCGGGAACTTCATTCACGATGCGGCTGGAGATACGGGCGAGCAAATCATAAGGCAGGCGCGCCCAGTCTGCTGTCATGGCGTCTTCACTGGTGACGGCGCGGATAGCCACCAGATAGCCATAGGTGCGGAAATCGCCCATCACGCCCACGCTTTTGACATCGGTCAGTATGGCGAAGCTTTGCCAGAGCTGGCGGTAGAGCTTGGCTTTCTTGATTTCGTTCATCACAATCCAGTCGGCTGAGCGCAGGATTTCCAGCTTCTCTTTAGTAACCTCACCGATGACGCGGATAGATAGTCCCGGACCGGGGAAAGGCTGGCGCCAGACCATTTCCTCCGGCAAGCCCAGCTTCAGCCCCACCTGCCGCACCTCGTCCTTGAACAGGTAGCGCAGAGGCTCAATGAGCTTGAGCGTCATCTTTGCCGGCAGACCGCCCACGTTGTGGTGCGTCTTGATTTTGGCGGAAGCCCGGCTGACTGAAGACACGCTTTCAATGACGTCAGGGTAGAGCGTCCCCTGAGCCAGGAAGTCCACTTTGCCAATCTTCCTTGCTTCTTCTTCAAAGACCTTGATGAACTCATCGCCCACGTTCTTGCGCTTGGTCTCGGGGTCGGTGACGCCCTTCAGCCGGTTCAGGAACCGTTCTGTGGCATCAACATAAACGATGTTCATGCCCAGGTGGGCGCGGAAGACATTGAGGGTGCGCTCCGCTTCCTCACGGCGCAAGAGACCGTTATTGACGAAGATGCAGGTAAGCTGGTTGCCGATGGCACGGTGAATGAGCGTGGCAACCACCGATGAGTCAACTCCGCCGGAGAGGGCACAGATGACTTTGCCATCGCCCACCTGCTCTTTTATGCGAGCGATGCTTTCATTGATGAAACTGCCCATCGTCCAGTTGCCTTTACAGCCGCACACGTTGTAGATAAAATTTTTCAGGATGGCTTTGCCTTCCGGGGTGTGGACGACCTCAGGGTGGAACTGTAGCCCGTAGATTTTCTTCTCATCGTTGCCCATGACGGCGATAGGGGAGTTCTCAGTGTAAGCCAGGATACGGAACCCCGGCGGCATCTCTTCAATGCGGTCGCCATGGCTCATCCAGACGGTGGTGAATTCAGAGAGCCCGGTGAAAAGAGGTGAAGATGAATCGCTGATGTGGAGGACGGCATGACCGTACTCGCGTTTGGCGCCCGGCGCAACCCGCCCGCCGAGCTGTTGGGTGATTGCCTGCATGCCATAGCAGATGCCCAGCACCGGGAGCTTGCTTTCGTAAATATACGGGGGCGCCAGAGGAGCGCCGGAATCATAGACGCTCGCCGGACCTCCGGAAAGGATGAATCCCTTCGGGTTAAGGGCGGCGATTTTCTCCCATGGGGTATCATGAGGCACCAGCTCGCAATAAACCTGGCTCTCACGCACACGGCGGGCGATGAGCATGTTATACTGCGAGCCGAAGTCAATAACGATGATTGCCTCGTGTTCAATCTCAGGTGCGGCTTCTTTGGCCGGCGCCGGCTGGGCACCGCCTATCTCCTTGGCGATTTCAAGATAGGTGGAGACCTCAATATCACCTGTGGTAGTAACGCGGTGGCTTTCTGTAGTGGGTTTCTGGGAATCGCTAACCATGTTTCATTGAATAGAGATTAGTTTTATAGAACACAGATTACCATTATGCTATACTACCGTCAAGAGGGGGAGATACTGAGCCAAACGGCATGCCGGGAAAAATCGCCAAAAATTTTTTGAAAACCGTTTCCTTTATCAGCGGTAGCCCTTCTGCCACCTTACATCTGGGCAGGAGCATTGGAGAGAGGCTGGAGGAGGGGAGCATTATCGCCCTAATCGGCGAGCTGGGCTGTGGCAAGACGCTCATGACGCGGGGCATCTGCATGGGACTGGGAGTCCCTGAACGGCTGGTCAACAGCCCCACCTTTGCTTTCGTCAATGAGTATCAGGGCAGATTGCCCGTGTTTCATATTGATTTATACCGATTGGATAACCTCACTGAGGAGCTGGGAATCGGCATTTTGGACTATCTGAACCGGGGCGCTTCCGGCGTCATCATTGTGGAATGGGCAGAGAAGATGCGCTCACTTTTGCCGGAAAGCTACCTTGAAGTGCAATTTGAAGTGCTGGCGGCGCGCACACGCAGAATTGTTCTGACAGGAAAAGGGGACAGGTTCATACATCTGATAGAGGAGCTTAATCTGATATGAAGGTGCTTGGACTGGATACCTCAGGCTATTATAACGCCATTGGCGTGGCTGACGGCAACCGCGTCCTGGCTGATTTCGCTTTTGAGGCGAAGGCGGACTCGCTGGAAAAGATTGTGGCTCATATTGACGCCACATTGCAAAAAGCAGGCGTGAGACTTGAAGATATTGACGGGTTCGGGGTGGGAGTGGGACCGGGCTCATGGACGGGCATCAGGGTGGGTGTGACGGTGGGCAAAATGCTTGCCTTCAGCACAGGAAAGCCTGTTTGCGGGGTGTCTGCGCTGGAAGCCCATGCCTATCAGGTCAGGAATAGCGCATCTCTCATCTGTCCTATCATCTACGCCGGGACAAGAGGCGTGGTCTATGCCGCTTTCTATCGTAAGAAAAATGATACCGTGATACGTGAAGGTGATTACTTCGTAGGTGGTCTTGCCGACCTGGCGAAGCTCATCAAGGAGCAGGTGGTCATAGCCGGCACAGAAGCGGAGAAGTATGCCGGCATGCTTCAAGAAATGTTCACGTTACTTGGAGACGGCATCAAGTCTGAGATAACATCGCCGAACGGGGCTTGTGTGGCTCTGCTCGCCGCCCGTCGGCTGAGCCATGGCGAAAGCGATGATGTGCTGTCACTGGCGCCGCTTTATCTGAAGGAATCAACCGCACGTGCCTTCAGCAATGCCTATTCGGGCGGAAAGGGCTAACGTATGCTTGTGCTTGGTATTGAGACGTCCTGCGATGAGACTTCCGCCGCCCTGGTTGTTGACGGGAAAGAAGTGCTTTCAAACGTCATCGCCACCCAGCTTGACTTGCTGAAGAAGTACGGCGGTGTCGTTCCTGAGATTGCCGCCAGACGCCACACCGAGCTGATTGGCTACGTGATTAAAGAGGCAATTGACTTTGCCGGGAAGAAGCTGGCAGATATTGACGCTATCGCCGTCACCGCAAAGCAGGGGCTCATCGGCTGTCTGCTTACCGGCGTTGCCGCGGCGAAGTCACTCAGCTATGCGCTCAAAATACCCATTGTGGGTGTGCACCATATAGAAGGGCATATCTTTGCCAGCTTCCTCAGCAATCCTGACCTGCCCATGCCCCATATTTGCCTCACGGTGTCAGGTGGGCATACCATGCTGGTGTATGTCCGGGACTACTGCCAGTATGAGCTTCTGGGCAGCACCATTGACGATGCGGCAGGGGAAGCCTTTGACAAGATTGCCAAGTTCCTCAACCTGGGCTTTCCGGGCGGTCCAGCCATTGACCGGCTGGCGGCAAAGGGCAATCGGAATGCTTTCAGGTTTCCCAGACCACTGCTCTATGCTGACACTTTTGATTTCAGCTTCAGCGGTCTCAAGACGGCAATTATCAGCCACTTCAAAGAGAACGTGCTCAAAAATGAACCCTTGCCGATAGAGGACATCGCCGCCAGCTTTCAGGAGGCGGTAGTGGATGTGCTTGTCGCCAAGACATTGCGCGCCGCCTCAGAAAGAGGGGTTAATGCCATCAGCGTTACTGGCGGCGTTTCGGCAAACCGCCGCCTGCGGCAGGTCTTCCAGGAGAAGTGCGCCGGGGCAAAGCTGATGGTATTCTTTCCCCAGCTTTCCTTCTGCACGGATAACGCGGCGATGGTCGCCGCCGCAGGCTATGCCAGGCTGAGGTTGGGGAAAGCGGATGACATTAACCTCAATGTCCTCCCCAATGCCCCACTTGAGGTGTCCTGTGCCGGTCAGGATTGAAAAGATAGACTCCATAAACCCTGACCCCCGTCTTATTGAACGGGCGGTGAACTTCATCAGGAAAGGCAAAGTCATCGTCTGTCCCACAGACACGGGCTATGCCTTCACGGCAAATGCGCTTGATGTGCCGGCATTGCACCGGGTGTTCATCCTCAAAGGACGCGCTTATTCCAATCCGATTCACGTTGCGGTGCACTCAATGGAAGCGGCGGCAAAGTATGCCCATATCAATAAGATTGCTGAGGCGCTCGCCGGGCGCTACCTGCCCGGTGCACTCACGCTGGTTCTTCCCAAAAAAGAGATAGTGCCATCACTGCTCGTTGCCGGGCGGGACACCGTGGGCATACGCATCCCGGATAACCGCGTGATGCTGAAGCTGGCTGAGCTTGCTGATTTGCCCCTCACCGCCACCAGCGCCAATCTCAGCGGCAAGCCGGGAACATACTCTGTACCGGAGATTATAGACCAGATGGGAGATGATTTTGACGCAGAGCTCATCCTTGACCAGGGAGAATTGCCGGTGCATGAAGTCTCTACTCTGGTTGACCTCAGCGTCAGCCCGCCTCAGCTTGTGCGGCAGGGCAAGATAAGCTGGCTTGAAATCCTCCAGTTCATCCAGTCTCTCCCCGCCGCGGGTTAACTGCTTTTCGGCACTCTCAAACCGTATTCGTTTGAGTTTGACATATATACGTGCATTGTGCTATCTTTTGATATAACTTGTCCTTTTAGCAGGTTTAATTCATGTTTTCACCTTCAGACCTGTTGAAGGGAGCAGTGTTTTCTTTTAATAGATTGGGGGTAAACGTGAAAAGTGATGTCGTCAAGAAAGGCATAGAGAGAGCGCCGCACCGTTCCTTGCTGTATGCACTGGGCTGCACGCCCACAGAAATGGATAAGCCTTTCATCGGCGTTATTAATAGCTTCAGCGAGATTGTTCCCGGGCATATCCACCTGAGAAGCATCGCTGAAGCGGTCAAAAGCGGCATACGTGAAGGGGGTGGCGTTCCCTTTGAGGTGAATACCATTGCGGTGTGTGATGGCATCGTGATGAATCACGCTGGCATGAAGTATAGCCTGCCCAGCCGTGAGCTAATTGCGGATTCAATTGAGACGGTGGCTGAGGCTCATGCCTTTGATGCGCTGGTCTTCATCCCTAATTGCGATAAGATTGTTCCCGGTATGCTTATGGCGGCAGTGCGCTTGAATTTGCCCTGTGTCTTCATCAGCGGCGGTCCCATGCTGTCAGGGCGGCATGGCAATAAGCGAGTAGACCTCATCTCTGTCTTTGATGCTGTGGGCGAGGTCATCACGGGCAAAATGAGTGAAGAAGAACTGGAGCAACTGGAGATGGCGGCATGCCCGGGCTGTGGCAGTTGCGCCGGCATGTTCACCGCTAACACTATGAACTGTCTGACTGAGGTTCTGGGGCTGGGTCTGCCCGGCAATGGCACCATCCTTGCGGTGTCAGCCAGGCGCCGCAGACTGGCAAGAGAAGCCGGCAAAGCGGTGATGCAGGTGCTGGCAAACAATCTCCGTCCGAGGGATATTATCACCCCTGATGCGCTTCATAACGCCTTCACCGTTGACATGGCGCTGGGCGGCAGCACCAATACTGTACTCCACCTGATGGCGGTGGCAAACGAGGCGGGGATTAACTTCCCCCTGTCTGCCATCAATGAGATTAGCCGGCGCACTCCTTACCTCTGCAAAATGCGCCCCGGCGGTCCAAATTATCTGGAGGACCTTGACCGGGCGGGCGGGATTCCGGCGGTCATGAAGGAAGTGCGCGGCTTGCTGAAGCTCAATGCCAAGACGGTTACCGGCAGGACGGTGGGAGAAAACATTGCCCATGTTAGAAATATTGACCGGGAGGTCATCCGCCCGATTTCAAATCCCCATTCTCCCACTGGTGGTTTGAGCATCCTCTTCGGCAACCTGGCGCCTGAGGGCGCGGTAGTGAAGACGGCGGCGGTGGCGCCGGAGATGCTGACCCACCGCGGTCCGGCGCGTGTTTTTGACTCTGAGGAAGAAGGAACCAGAGCCATCATGAGCGGCAGTATCAAAAAAGGTGACGTCATCGTCATCAGATACGAAGGTCCGCGGGGAGGTCCGGGCATGAGGGAAATGCTCACCCCCACCGGGCTTCTCGGCGGCATGGGATTGGATAAGGAAGTGGCGCTCATTACTGATGGGCGTTACTCAGGTGGCAGTAAGGGCGCCGCCATCGGGCATGTTTCTCCGGAAGCCGCGCTGAGAGGGCCTATCGCCGCGCTGGAAGATGGCGATATGATTGTCATTGACATTCCTAATTATAAACTTGATGTTGAGCTCAGCGAGGCAGAGATTGCCAGGCGCCTGGCGAAGCTGGGCGAGTTTAAACCGCGTGTTACCTCAGGATACCTGAGACACTATGCTCAGATGGTCAGCTCCGCCAGCAAGGGCGCAGTGTTCGGCAGGTGAAGGAGACAGCTATGAAAATGACAGGAGCGCAGATACTGTGCGAATGTTTGGTGAAAGAAGGAGCGGAGGTTATTTTCGGCTATCCCGGTGGGGCGGTCATTCCACTCTATGACACGCTCCCGCAGTATCCTCAGCTACGCCATATTCTGGTGCGCCATGAGCAGGGGGCGGCTCATGCCGCCGATGGGTATGCGCGCGCCACTGGAAAAATCGGTATCTGCCTGGCGACCTCTGGACCGGGAGCTACGAACCTCGTCACCGGCATTGCCAATGCTTTTCTGGATTCAGTACCCATGATTGCCATCACCGGTCAGGTGGCTAGCTCTTATATTGGCAGAGACGCATTTCAAGAAACAGATATCACCGGCATTACACTTCCTATCACCAAGCATAACTATCTGGTCATGGATGTCACCCAGCTGGCGGCCGTGGTGAAACAATCGTTCCATTTAGCTAGGACTGGCAGGCCAGGCCCGGTGCTTATTGACATCCCCAGGGACATTTTCCTGGAGCAGACTGAGTTTCACTATCCTACCAGGGTAGACCTGCCGGGGTATAAACCTACCTTGCAGGGGCATCCGGCTCAGATTAGGAAAGCGGCTAAGGCACTTAATGAAGCCAAACGTCCGCTCATCATCGCGGGGAGAGGCGTCGTCATCTCCGGGGCATATGCTGAACTTGGGGCATTAGTTGAGAAAGCGCAAATCCCGGTGGTGACCACGCTTCTGGGAATCGGCTGTTTCCCGGAGAGCCACCCGCTGAGCTATGGCATGCTCGGCATGCACGGCATGGTCTACGCCAATAAGGCAATCAATGAGGCTGATTTGATTATTGCCATCGGCATGAGGTTTGATGATAGAGCCACCGGTAAAGCGAGCGCCTTTGCGCCCAATGCTAAAATTGTGCACATTGATATTGACCCGGCGGAAATCGGCAAAAACGTCCGTGTGGATATACCTATCGTCGGCGATGCTAAATCAGTGCTTGAGGAGCTTAATAAGCTCGTTGAGCCTACGATTCACGTGGACTGGGTGCAGCAACTGGACGCCTGGCGTAAGGAGCACCCGGCCATAGAAATCAGGGACACGGATAAAGTCCTGCCCCAGTACGTTATCCGCAAGATATATGAAATGACCAAGGGTGAAGCCATCATCGTCACCGGCGTGGGACAGAACCAGATGTGGGCGGCACAGCACTACTGGTATGACCGGCCCAATACCCTCATCACCTCGGGCGGGCTGGGCGCCATGGGCTTTGAGCTTCCGGGAGCCATCGGCGCTAAAATAGGGCGCCCTGATGATACCGTCTGGTGCATTGCCGGAGACGGCGGCTTCCAGATGACACTCCATGAGCTCGCCACCGCGGTACAGGAAAAGGTTGCTGTGAAAATAGCCATCCTCAATAACTGCTGTCTGGGGATGGTCAGGCAGTGGCAGGAGCTCTTCTACAAGAAGAATTACGTGGCGACTTCACTCAGCGGGCCGGACTTCGTCAAAATTGCAGAAGCGTATGGCGTGCCGGGGCTGAAGGTCACCTATAAAGAACAGGTGGTGCCGGCAATTGAAAAGGCGATGAAAACGGACGGGCCGTTCCTGATTGACTTTTCTGTTGAGCCGGATGAAAATGTCTATCCCATGGTGCCGCCTGGCGCATCACTGGCGGAGTGCATTGAAGAGCCGTGCCTGAAGGTAAAACAGGTCACTGACTCCACCAGGCTCCCCGTCAGCAATATCTAATTGCGAGGATAGCGATGGCAGTAACGATAACGAAACATATCCTGCTGGCTCTGGTGGAAGACAAGCCAGGTGTGCTGAACCGCATGGCAAGCGTCTTCCGCCGCCGCGGGTTCAATATCCATAGCGTGAATGTGCTGGAGACCATGGAAGTTGACAGCGAAAACAAGCGGCCTGGCTTGACGCGGGTAGCCATCGTCGTTTCCGGTAAGACGGATATCCTGGGGCAGGTCAGAAAACAGCTTGAAAAAATCATTGATGTGGTTGAGGTAGCAGATATCACCACGACTGATTTCAAAGGAAAGACACTGGAATAACAGTAATGTCCACGACCAAACATACGCTGGTGGCCCTGGTTGAAGACAGGCCAGGCGTACTGACACGGATGGCAAGCCTGTTCCGCAGGCGTGGCTATAACATTGAAAGCATTGCCGTAGGGCATAGTGAACAGCCCCACCTGTCACGCATGACATTCGTGGTTAGCGGCTCAGCCCATGTTCTGGAACAGGTGAGAAAACAGCTGGGCAAGCTGGTTGACGTCATCAAGATAATGGATATCACCGGCGATAATATCACCTCGCGTGAGCTGGCACTGATAAAAGTGAGAGCGACCGCCTCAACCAGGAGCGAAATCATAGAGATTGCCAGCATATTCCGCGCCAGCATCATTGATGTGGCAAGTGATTCACTGACCATAGAGATTACCGGTGATGAGGAAAAGATAGATTCCCTCATCAACCTGCTCCGTAGCTTCGGCATCAGAGAAATTGCGCGCACGGGGCGTATTGCTTTGCTACGGGGCGGTTCCAGCCAGACGCCGAGCGAAGAGAAAGTCCCCAGGGTGCAGAAAGTGGAGCCTGATTCTCCCTAACTCAGAATGATAAAAATGCCTGATGCAAGGAGAGACTTTATGATAGGAGTAACATGACTGGCGCAGAGCGCCCCCGGTGAATAACCAGTGTTCTACGCGTCATGCGTGACAAATAAAAATAAACAATTATAAGGAGATGACACTGACATGGCAAAGGTATACTATGACAAAGATGCTGACCTGAATCTGGTGAAAGACAAGGTCATCGCGGTGATTGGCTATGGCAACCAGGGAAGGGGACAGGCACTCAACCTGAAAGATAGCGGCTGTGAAGTGATTGTCGCTCTCCCAGAGGGAAGCAAAAGCCGCCGCAAAGCTCAGGCTGATGGTGTCAAAGTAGCCACTGTGGCTGAAGCCGCAAAGGCGGCGGATATCGTCATGATGCTCGCTCCGGATAACCTCCAGCAGGAAATCTACAAGAAAGAAGTTGAGCCAAACCTTGACAAGGGCGATATGCTCATGTTCTCTCATGGTTTCAACGTGCACTATAATCAGATTGTGCCATCGCCGACGATTGATGTCTCCATGATTGCCCCCAAGTCCCCCGGCAATATGCTGCGCATCCTCTATACCAAAGGCATCGGCGTGCCGGCATTGCTTGCCATCTACCAGGACGCCTCCGGCAAGGCGAAGCAGATTACCCTCGCTTATGCTAAAGCTATCGGTTGCACCAGGGCTGGCGTGCTGGAGACAACTTTTGCGGAGGAGACGGAGACTGACCTCTTCGGCGAGCAGGCAATCCTGTGTGGCGGCATCACATCTCTCCTGAAGACCTCTTTTGAGACGCTGGTGGAAGCTGGCTACCAGCCTGAGCTGGCTTACTTTGAGTGTCTCCACGAGCTCAAACTCATCGTTGACCTCATCTACCAGGGCGGCATCAATTTCATGCGTGATTCCGTCAGCTACACCGCCCAGTATGGCGATATGACCCGCGGACCGCGTGTTATTGACGAGGGCGTAAGAGAGAACCTGCGTGAGATTCTGGCGGAGATTCAGGATGGCACTTTTGCCAGAGAGTGGGTGCTGGAAAATGTTGCCGGTCGCCCGGTGTATAATGCGCTGAGGCGCGCGGACCGCACTCATCCCATTGAGATTGTCGGCGACCAGCTGCGCAAGATGATGCCCTGGCTGAAAAGCTAAACTCATGGTGGGGGGTGGGCGGTACCACCCCCCTTCTCTTCCCATTGATGGAGCCCGCTTTAATTCAGCGCAGGGATATGAGAGAATAAGGAAAACGATATAATGCGCTTTTCTTCTTTACCATAGAAGCGACAAACTGAGGAATCTGCTATGGAGAAAGTGATTATTTTTGATACCACGCTGAGAGACGGGGAGCAGGCGGCGGGTGGGAGCATGAATATCCAGGAGAAGCTGGAAATAGCCCGCCAGCTTGATGCCCTCGGCGTGGATGTCATTGAAGCCGGGTTTCCCATCAGTTCTCCCGGAGATTTTGAGTCAGTTAAGCTTATCGCGAAAGAAGTGCGCCGTCCCATCATCTGCGGGCTGGCGCGCGCCCACCCCAAGGACATTGACCGGGCGTGGGAAGCAGTCAAAGACGCAAAACATCCCCGCATTCACGTCTTCGTCTCATCGTCAGATATACACCTTATGCACGGTATGAAAAAAACCCGTGAGGAAATCCTTCAGCTGGCACGGGATATGGTCGCCCGGGCAAAGGGCTATACTGAGGATATTGAGTTCTCCCCCATGGACGCCAGCCGCACTGAGCCAGCATACCTCTACCAGATTCTGGAGCTGGCAATAGATGCTGGCGCCACCACTGTGAATATTCCTGACACGGTGGGCTATGCCATTCCAGAGGAGTTCGGCCGGCTGATTGAAGGGGTCTTCCAGCATGTGCCGAACATCAAGAAAGCGGTGGTCAGCGTGCACTGTCATAACGACCTTGGTCTGGCGGTGGCAAATAGCCTTGAGGCGGTGCGGAGGGGCGCCAGGCAGGTGGAGTGCACCATCAATGGTATCGGGGAGCGGGCGGGGAATGCCTCCTTGGAAGAAATCGTGATGACCATCAAGACCCGCAGTGACCTCTTCAAGCTGGCGACGAACATTGATACCACCCAGATTTACAAAACAAGCCGGCTGGTCAGTGAGCTCACCGGCTTCCCGGTTCAGCCGAATAAAGCCATCGTCGGCGCCAATGCTTTCCGCCATGAATCAGGCATTCACCAGGACGGCGTCATCAAGATGCCCATCACCTTTGAAATCATTGACCCGAAGACGGTCGGCATTCCCTCAAGCACTCTCGTCCTGGGCAAGCTGAGCGGCAGGCATGCCTTCAGAGAGCGGCTGGCAGAGCTGGGTTACAAGCTGGAAGAGGCAGAGTTCAACCGTGTCTTTCAGCTTTTCAAAGAGCTTGCCGATAAGAAAAAGCACGTCACCGACCGTGATATTGAATCGCTCATGGCGGAAGAAAAGCGCACCATCTCTGACTTCTACCATCTTGACCGCATCCAGGTCTCCTGCGGCGACAGAGGCATACCTACCGCCTCAGTTATTTTGACCAAGCCAAACGGTGAGTCCTTTGCTGAGGCGGCGATTGGCACCGGTCCGGTAGACGCTACGTTTAAAGCAATTGATAAGATAGTAAAAGTGCCTAATACGCTCACCGAGTTCAGCATCAAGGCTATCACGGAAGGTATTGATGCCATTGGAGAGGTGCTGGTGAGGATTGAGAGCGAAGGCATCTCCTACACCGGGCGCGGGGCGGATACTGACATCATTGTAGCCAGCGCCAAAGCCTATGTGAATGCGCTCAACCGCCTCATCAGCGCAAAAGGCTAGCAGGCGCATCATGTGGACAGGGCTGGAGCCAATTCTGCGCTTCCTGCTGGCGGGAGCGCTGGGGGCAGTCATCGGCTTTCAACGGCAGATGGCTAAAAAGCCAGCAGGCATGAGGACACATATTCTCATCAGCCTGGGCGCGGCGCTTTATACCCTGGTCTCCATTTATGCCTTCAGCGCTGACATGGCGCGGGTGGCGGCGGGAGTGGTCGCCGGCATCGGCTTTCTGGGGGCAGGCGCTATCATCAGAGACCGCGCTGGAGTGGCAGGACTGACCACGGCGGCTTCTATCTGGATGGTCGCCGGCATCGGGCTGGCGGCAGGCGCCGGAATGTACCTCATCGCCGTGATAGCCACTATTGTTGCTCTGGCGGTTCTTTTTATACCTCACCCTTCTGATTAATGAAGAACAGGCAGAAAGGAAGCTCTATGACATTAGCGGAAAAGATTCTGGCGGCGCATGCCGGCGAAAAGAAGGTAAGCCCGGGTGATTTTATCAATGTAAAACTTGACCTCATCTTAGCCAATGACATCACCGCGCCCATCACCATCCGAGAGTTTAAGAAGCTGGGACTGGAGAAAGTCTTTGACCCCAAGAAAATCATCATGTTGCCCGACCATTTCACTCCGAACAAAGACATCCCCTCCGCCGAGCAGGCTAAAATCATGAAGGACTTCTGCCTGGCGCAGGACACGCTTTACTTTGAGGTGGGGCGGACGGGTATTGAGCATGTGTTCCTGCCGGAGCAGGGCTTTGTCCTGCCGGGAGACGTGGTTATAGGGGCGGACTCTCATACCTGCACCTATGGTGCGGTGGGCGCTTTTGCTACCGGTGTGGGCTCAACGGATGTCGCCGCCGCCATGGCAACGGGCGATATCTGGATGAAAGTGCCGCAGACCATCAAGCTGGTCTATCATGGGGGGTTGGGGAAATGGATTGGCGGGAAAGACCTCATGCTCTTCACCATCGGGCAGATTGGCGTGGACGGCGCGATTTACTCCGCCATTGAGTTCACCGGGGAAGCCATTGACGCTCTGCCCATGGATGGACGCTTCACCATGGCGAACATGGCGATTGAAGCCGGCGGGAAAGCGGGGCTTTTCCGGGTGGACAAAAAGACGGAAGACTTCCTGAAGACCCGCGCCAAGCGACCGTACAAGGTCTATGAGCCGGATAAAGATGCGCAATATGCCAGAGTCATTGAGTGGGATGTTTCCAAACTTGAGCCGCAGGTGGCTCTACCTCATTCTCCGGCAAATGCCAGACCGGTGAGCCAGGTGAAGAATGTGGCAATTGACCAGGTGGTCATCGGTAGCTGTACCAACGGTCGGCTCGGTGATTTACAGGTCGCCGCCAGGCTGATAAAAGGCAGGAAAATACACCCCAGAGTGCGCTGTATCATCATCCCCGCCACTCAGCAGGTCTATGCCGATGCCTTGAAAGAGGGGTTATTGGAGACCTTCGTGAGCGCGGGCGCCATTGTCAGCGCGCCCACCTGCGGTCCGTGCATCGGCGGGCACATGGGTGTGCTGGCGGCAGGCGAGAAGTGTGTCTCCACCACCAATCGCAACTTCGTGGGCAGGATGGGGCATCCCAAGTCAGAGGTCTATCTCGCCGGTCCGGCGGTGGCGGCGGCAAGCGCGGTCATGGGCAGGGTCGCCAGCCCGGAGGAACTTTCATGAAGCTCGGCGTCATCCTGCAGTCAAGCCACCCGGAAATCGTGTGGAACGCCTTTCGCTTCGGCAACTTCTCCCGCTCAATGGGCGATGAAGTCCGATTTTTTCTCATCGGTCAGGGAGTGTTTATCACCACAAGCGCTCATGAGGGCTCTCTTGACGCCGGGAAATTCAAGGTGAGCGAACAGCTTAACAAGTTCGCTGAGAAAAGAGGCACCATCTATGCCTGCGGCACCTGCCTGGAAAACCACGGGCTCGCACCGGCAGAGATATATACCGTTGCCACGCTGGGCAATTTATCGATAAGGTAGTAACCTTCTAGGAAAATGACATCATGCGCCGGAAAGAACGTGAAATAACTGATATCCGTGAAATTGAGGAGATTATCGGGAAAGCCAGGGTGTGCCGCATCGCTTTTGCGGATGGGAACGAGCCATACATCGTACCGGTCTTCTTTGGGTACGAGGACAGGACGCTTTACATCCACAGCGCCAGGGAAGGGCGCAAACTGGATATGCTCAGGAGGAACAATCGCGTCTGCTTTGAAATAGACGCTGACGTTGACATCATTGCCGGGGAAAAAGCCTGCCAGTTCTCAGCGAAGTACCGCAGTGTGATAGGCACGGGAAAAGCCCGTATTTTGAAAGAGAACGAGGAAAAAAGTCGTGCTCTGCAGACCATCGTGAAACACTACTCCGGAGGTGAGTTCACTTTCACCGAGGCGGAGCTTGATAAGGTCCTGGTTTGGAAAATTGAAATAGAGCAGTTCAGCGGCAAGAAGGCGGGCTACTGAGGAGGTGACCGATGGCAAAAGGACGCACAAGCTGGCAGGAAAAGCTGGTGAAAGGCAGTAAAGGACTACCTAAAGTTGAGCCAATCACGGACAAGATGAGCCAGCGGTGGGGGACGGGCACCGTGGTCATCCCGGCGCCGACTGAGGTGGACGAACTCATGAAGAAAGTTCCGGCAGGAAAAGTCATCACCATGGCGGAACTGCGCGCCTGCCTTGCTAAGAAGCACAACGCCACCATCGGCTGTCCGCTGACGACGGGAATCTTCGCCTGGGTGGCGGCGCACGCCGCCGAGGAATCCGCCGCGAAAGGTGAGAAAAACATCACGCCATACTGGCGCACGCTGAAGGCGGGCGGGGAGCTCAACGAGAAATATCCGGGCGGGATTGAAGCGCAGGCGGCGAAGCTGAAGACGGAAGGGCACATCATAGAGCCGGGCAAAGGCAAAAAGCCGCCCAAAGTGAAGGATTGGGAGAAGAAACTGGCGGAGATATAAAAAGCTAAGAACATAATGAAAGTTCGTGATATAATCAAAATGCTTGAAGATGATGGCTGGTATCTTGTTGCCACCAGAGGTAGCCACCATCAGTATAAACATCCTGTGAAAACAGGCAGAGTGACTATTGCCGGTAGTCCAAATCACGATATTGCGCCGGGAACATTAAATAGCATTTTAAAACAGGCACAGCTTAAGAGGTGAGCTATGCATAAATATCTGGTTATTTTTGAGAAAGCAAACGGCAACTACTCCGCCTATTCTCCAGATTTGCCGGGATGTATTGCTACCGGAAAGACGAAAGCCGAGGTGGAAAAGAATGTCAGAGAGGCAATCAGCTTCCACCTTGAAGGCTTGCGCAAAGACGGTTTGCCGGTTCCTGAGCCATCATCATTTACTGAATTCATAGAGGTGTAGAAATGTTAACCGGAAAAGTCCATAAATACGGCGCAGATGTGAACACGGATTTGATTATCCCGGCGCGCTACCTGAACGTGTCAGAGCCGGCAGAGCTGGCAAAGCACACCATGGAAGACCTTGATGCGGACTTCGTGAAGCGGGTCAAGCCGGGGGACATCATCATGGGGGAGACGAACTTCGGCTGTGGGTCGTCCAGAGAGCATGCGCCCTTGGCAATCAAAGCCTCAGGCATCTCCTGTGTCATCGCCAAGAGCTTCGCCCGCATCTTTTTCCGCAACTCTATCAACATCGGCTTGCCCCTGCTTGAGTCCGATGAGGCGGTGGATAACACTAAGAATGGCGATACGCTGGAAGTGGACCTTGCCACGGGCACTATCAAAAATCTGACCAACGGCAAGACGTTCAAAGCCAAACCGTATCCCGACTTCATGTCTGAGCTGATTGCCGCTGGCGGACTGATTGAATACACCAAAAAGCGGCTGGCAGGGAGGAAGGCGTAATATGAAATTCAATGTGGTCGTCCTCGCCGGCGACGGCATCGGTCCGGAAATCTGCGAAGCCACCATTGAGGTTATGGAAGCAGTGGGGAAGAAGTATGGACATGCCTTTAACTGGAAGCATGAGCTGGTGGGTGGTGCTTCTATTGATAAACATGGTGTTGCGCTCACCGATGAGGCGCTGGACCTGTGTAAAAAGAGTGATGCTGTCCTCTTCGGCGCGGTCGGCGGTCCCAAGTGGGACGACCCCACGGCTAAAGTCCGCCCGGAGCAGGGTATCCTCATCGTACGTAAGGGACTGGGTCTCTTTGCCAACCTGCGCCCCATCAAGATGTATCCTCAGCTGGTGAATGCCACGAACTTGAAGCCGGAGGTGGTGAAGGGTGTTGACCTCATCTTTGTCCGTGAGCTCACCGGCGGGCTCTACTATGGCAGGCCGCGCAAGACCTACCAGACCTCACGCGGCAGACGGGCAATTGACACCATGGTTTATTCGGAAAAGGAGATTGAGCGTGTGGTGAGGGTGGGGTTTGAGCTGGCGAGAGGCAGGCGGAAGAAGCTTACCTCGGTGGATAAAGCCAATGTCCTTGAGTGCTCACGACTCTGGCGGCAGATTGCCACCGAGCTGGCAGCGCAGTATCCTGATGTGGCGCTGGAGCATATGTACGTTGACGCCTGCTCAATGCGCCTTATCCAGAGCCCGGCATCCTTTGACGTGCTGGTAACGGAAAACACCTTCGGCGATATACTGACTGATGAGGGGTCAATGCTGGCAGGTTCGCTGGGAATGTTGCCGTCAGCCAGTTTAGCCGGACTGCCGAAGGAAGACGTCAAAACGCTGGGACTTTACGAGCCGGGTCACGGGAGCGCCCCCAAGCGTGCCGGTCTCAACATGGCAAATCCGCTTGCCACCATCCTCAGCGCGGCGATGATGCTCCGTTATTCTTTTGCTTTGCCGAAGGAGGCGAAGGCGGTTGAGGATGCCGTGGTAAAGGTGCTGGAGGAAGGCTACCGCACCTATGACCTCATGAGCGAAGGTATGAAAAAGGTCGGCACCAGGGAGATGGGAAAGCTTATTGCGGAGAGGATATAGCTTTACTTATTTCCCTTTGACGCTTTTGCTTTAGTCTTTGCCTTCGTAGCCGGTTTCTTGAGCTCCTGCATCAACTCAATGCAGACGCCGCCCACCTTATCGGTGTCAAAATATGCCCATTTGACGGTGGGGGTCTCCGCGCCTTGGGTGATTTTGAAGCCGCGGGCTTTCATCTTCGCTGCCTCTTTGTCAAAATCGTCAACAAAGAAGCCGATGTGGTGAATGCCCTCACCTTTTGTCTCCAGGAATTTCTTGAGCGGTGTCTCGCCTTTGAGCGGCTGGACGACCTCAAAATTCAGGTCTCCCACCCCTCCCTTGGCGTGGCGCAGGTCAAGGTCATAGTCTGCTTTCTTCCCCTTCAGCACCTTATTGGTGAGGGGCACGGTGCCTGATGGACCGATGAGCGGCGGGAACGGTCCTATGCCCATCTTTTCAAAGAACTTGATAGCCTTGCCCATGTCTTTGACAACGACCGAGATATGGTGGAACTTCCAGTTTGCGTGCATACACACCTCCTTCAGGTCTTATTTATACCTGCGCCGGTCTGCCTACCGGCATGATATACAGAGGTCTATACTCCCTGTCCAGCCTCAGTGCTTCTATCACCCGCTCGTCATTGAACGCACCCACTGCCACCGTCCCCAGCCCGAGCGCAGTAGCCTGAAGATAAATGTTCTGCCCGGCGTGACCCGCTTCCATGTGGACGTATCTTTCAGCTCTGGTGCCATAGGTGCCAGAGGTGCGCTCGTAGATGGCGCAGATGACAATGTCCACGGGTGCTTCATAAATAAAACCCTGCCCAAGAGCCGCCCGGGCGAGGTCGCGTCTTGCCTCTCCACTTTGAGTTAGCATAAGGGCGTGGCGCTTCAGGTCGTAATAATAGATGCCGGCGGGCAGTTTCTCCACGCAACTGTCTCCGCAGACCAGAAAGACCTCAAGAGGATAGGTGGCGCCGGCACTGGGGATAGTCCGCCGCTGGTAAGTTTTATCGGTGAAGCCCTGCGCTGCCCAGAGCACCTGGGACACCTGCGACAAAGTGAGCGGCTCAGGAGAGAAATCCCGCACCGATTGCCTCCGGGCGAGCGTTTCCGTCAGGGTCATGCCGCCTTCTATGTCTGGTGGCGGCAGCTGGATTAGTTTAGCCTTTTCCATTTAAGCCCAGTTCTCACACCACAAGGGTGGCAACGGTATCAAAATACTGGATGGTGGCATCAGGCACCACTGCCACACGCGCACCACCGGGATAATCTTTCTCCAGCAGGGCGAGCACCTCTGCCCACGTCCGCGCCCAGATGACCCTTTCCTCAGGTGCTATCCAATCAACGCTGGTCTTATTCTTATAGGGGGCAAGCAGGATGAACTTTTTCACTTTGTCGGAGAGCTTGGCGGTGCGCCAGCCGCGCCCGGCAATGTGATTGCCGAAACGCCTGCGGAAGTAATGGCAGACCTCACCCCAGGGGTTATTGGTAATCATCACCACGGTGCCGCCGCTCTGCGGGACGAGTGATTCTGCCACCAGCTTGCCGATGTTGGTCTCGTTGAGCTTGGCGTTGCAATTGCCGATGACGATGTCCGGTGATTCAGGTAGATGAGTATAGTAATGCTTTACGGCAGTCTTCAGTCCCTCATAATACTGTGCAATGGGGTCGCCCACAAACAGGGCAGTAGTGTCCCGCCAGATATTGACGATGGCGTCAATCTTCACCTGGAGACCGGACATTTTACAAGCTTCCTCAATATCCAGAAGCTGGGCGTTGTGTTCATAGTGTCCCATGCCGGTGTTGCTGTCCTTCCCGGTCTCCCGCGCCTGTTTCCTGACCTGCTCGTGGTTGTGGGCGATGGTCTCCATGGCAGCCACCCCCGGCAGGATAATCTTACCGCCGCCGCCGAAACCGGCGCTCTGGTGCGGCACCAGCGCCCCGATGCCGATTTTGAGGTCGGCATTGAGGAACTCTGTGTTTATTGAGACCGGCGTGCCGCGGCTGGTCTTGCCAATATAGGTGCAGTTTTCATAAGGGTTGTGGTTATAGACATTGAAACGGGCAATGACGTCCTCACCCAGCTTTTTGGCGAACTCATAGGCGGTCATGGCGCCGTGGGTGCCCAGCGCGCAAATGAACTGGATATTTTCGTCAGCCACGCCGCCAGCCGCCAGTTCCTCCAGCAGGAAGGGCACAATCTCGGCGATTTTGGTAGGGCGGCTCATATCGTCAAAGAGGATGACCACGTTCTTCTTGCCCCGCGCCAGCTCGCGGATGGGTGGCGTGCCGATGGGGTTGGCGAAGGCTTTACGGAATCCTTCTCTGGTGAGGGGCGGAGCATTATGCCCCTGCATCCGGCAATAGGTCACGTCCCATCTAGAGGGGAAGGTGAGCTTGACTTTCTTATCACCCCACCAGGCAAGCTGGGGGACTATCACACCGTTTTTGCGTGTGGTGGTCATGATACCTCCTCAGTGAAAGAATAAGAAGCCGAGAAGCCGACATTACCACCATTTTAGCATGTCCATGATTAAAGTAAAAAAAGCCTTCCGGGAGCATGGTGTTGACATTTGGTATTGACATCATGGTAGCGCATGGTCTATTCTCTCAGAAAAAGAAGCGGGCAGGATAAAGATGCCATATGTGTTCATAGCGCTGTCTCTTGTGCTGGGTTACCTCATTGGCTCGTTCCCATCGGCGTATGTGGTGGCGCGCCTGAGGAAAGGGATTGACATCCGGCAGGTGGGCAGTCGCAATATGGGCGCCATGAACGTGTTCTATTCGGTCGGTTTCGCCTATGGCATCCTGGTGCTGGCGCTGGATATCGGCAAGGGGGTGGCGGCGGTAGCCATCGCCCGGGCTACGGGCACGCCGGCTTTAGTCCAGCTTCTGGCGGGGCTTGCCGCAGTGGCGGGTCATAATTTCCCCGTTTTTCTTAATTTCAGGGGTGGTAGGGGAGGGGCGACCTGTATCGGCATTCTCATCTATATCATGCCGTGGGGCATCCCCATATACTTCGGTGCGTTTCTCCTCAGCCTTGCCATCACGAGGTATCCGACTCTGAGCTACAGCCTGGCTTTTCTCTGCTTTCCTTTTATTGCCTGGCTCATCTACCATCGCTGGGACTATCTCATTTTTTCCATCGCCATATTGCTTTTGCCGGCGGTCAGGTATGTTCCCCGTGTCAGAGAGATGCGCAAGAAGGGCGGGAGCTGGAAACATGTCTTTTACCGCAAAGGCTTAAAAGACAGACTCTAGCCAGGTTTCAGTTCTCTTTAAGCTTCCTGAGCTATTTAGTATAATAACTATGGGAGTCTATCAGGTGCACAGTTTACATAAACGGAGCGTATGATGAGTGACATCATAAAAAGTGCCCGCGAAATAGCACTGGAGAAAATAGAGAAGCTGGGCGGGGCTTCTGAAGACGAGAAACTGCGCTGGAAATACGTCCCGGAAGGAGAGAAAATCGCCGCTCGCTATCTCAGAGAAGATAGCAACCTGGCAACTGAACTCAGCAAGTTTGAAGAGAAAGCCCGGAAGTATGTCATCGCCGGGGCGCAGGACATCTTGATACGCAATATCAATTTACCCAGAAATGACGCCGCCAAGAAAGCCAATAAAAAGGCGATGGAGGGGCTGAAAACCCTGAAAACGGACAAAGTGGCGGCGGAGAACCTGTTCAGCCGCATACGGCGGGTCTTTGAACATTACGTGACCCAGGGAGAACAGCAGAGAAAACAAGCTTATGAATCGCTCAAGATTGATTTCGCCGCCAAAATACAGCAGGCGATGCGCCAGCAGTTGGGCATTGATACTGCGATGAAGATAGATGTGGAAAGACAGCCCCAGTTTCAGGAGGAGTGGCGCCGGCTTCAGGCTCAGCTTGATTTGCAGTATATCAAGCTCCTTGACGAATACAAGAAAGAGCTGGCGGAACTGCCGTAAACAGGGGGTGGTATGATGGAGACTGAAGAGGAAAGAATTGCCTATGCCGTCAGAAACACACGCATTCTGAGGCTGCCGCGGCAGAGCCTCGCCACCTTCGGCACGACCAATATCTGCTATTATCTCCTGACTGAGCCTGCTTATGCTGAAATAACTCAGGAGACGAACGAAACGGTCATCCGCAAGGGCAGAGTCATCGCCGAGCGGCCGAGAATCGTCACGCCGTATTATCTTTCCCGTCTGGAAGGCTTTAGCTGGGAGGCACGGCGCTATTTTGAGACACTCGCTAAGACTCACGGTAGCAATGCACCGGGGCTTTTTTACTCCTACCGCAATGAGCCTAAAGAACTGTCAATCGTTTCTCACCGCTGGCAGGAGGTCGTTGACAAGCTGAACGCTGAGATTGACCAAGGAAATGACCCATTGACTTCCATCATCAAGGGAGAAGACGCACTGTGGGACGTTTCTCTTTTGAAGTTCATTTATGAAATGGTGCGGAACTCCCTGATTGACAATATCTCTGAGATGGGCTCGCGCGGACTGCTCAGAATGGATGCCAAGGGTGTGCCCGCTGATGCCAGAATCAGAATTGAGGAGCTGTTCACACAGGTGTTCCGTGGTGAGGCAGACCCAAATGAGCTGAAAGCTGAGCTTGACCGCTGGGACCTTTTCAGCGAATATGAAGACCGCTTTTTATCACTGTTCAGAAGGCGGCGCTAGCATTTCAGGTAAGAAGGGACGGACGGGATGAAGTTAACATTTGTGGAAGCGAGAGACCTCTCAGAAGCCTGGTTCCGCTGTCTTTGCAGTGTGCTCACTGAAGGGCGCACCTACAAAATTGAGCGTGGAAGCTACGCTGGGCAGAAGCGGAAAGAGCTTGAATTTGTCACCGTCCATGTCAAACATCCCGGCACCCGTCCCCTCATCCCTGATGTGCCCCAGGGAGTGCCGCCGCCCAGCACCATGGATTATGTGGAGAGCTATCTTCCGTACCTCATGACCGCCCACCGCAAAGAAGGAGAACAATATACCTATGGGCAGTATCTTGAGACGCAGATTGCAGAGGTCATCCGTATGTATAAAGAAGACGGCTATAACACCAACCAGGCGTTCATGGCGGTGGGTGATAGCCAGTCTATTTTCCTCTCTGACCCTCCCTGCCTGCGCGCCATTGATACCCGCATACTCAGGAACACGCTGAACTTCATCGTCTATTTCCGTTCCTGGGACCTCTGGGCGGGATTTCCCTCCAATCTAGCCGCTATCCAGCTCTTAAAAGAGTACATGGCAAGCGAAATCGGCGTGGAGGACGGCGAAATCATCGCCGTGAGCAAAGGAATGCATCTCTACGAGTATTCCTGGGAGCTTGCCCGGGCGGTCACCCGGATGACAGAGGAGTCATGTGGCTGAGCGTGCTGTGTCTATCGGCGCAACATCGGAACAAGCCATTGCATCCGCCGCTGACATTATTTCCCAAGCACAGAGGCTGGTCATCCTCACCGGCGCCGGCATCAGCACTGAGTCAGGTATCCCTGACTTCCGTGGTGAGGGTGGGTTATGGGGCACCTTCAATCAGTCAGACCTCCTTTTTCACAAATTCCTCACGGATGAATCCAGCCGGGAAAAGTTCTGGGAGTTCTCAAAAAAAATCTGGCGTACCATCGCCGTGGCTCAGCCTAATGCCGGTCATCACGCCATCGCTGAACTCAGTCACCTGGGTAAACTGGATTGCCTCATCACTCAGAACGTGGACGGACTGCACCAGAAGTCTGGCATCCCTGAGGAAAAGCTCATTGAGCTACACGGCACAGCCAGGATAGTTTCCTGCCTGAGCTGTGATAAGAGATATCCGCGCGAGGAGATTCAGTTGCGATTGGAATCAGGCGAAAAGGTGCCGCGCTGCCCCTGCGGCGGACTGCTAAAATCGCTGACAGTATCTTTCGGTCAGCCGGTGCCGAAGCTGAAAGTCCAGCAGGCGGAGATGAAATCAGCACAAAGCGATGTATTTCTGGTGGCGGGGTCATCGCTCAGCGTTTACCCGGCGGCGCGTTTTCCTTTGCTTGCCAAAGAAAGCGGGGCAAGAGTTATCATCATCAACCTGACACCCACTCCCCACGACTGCCACGCTGACATGGTCATCAATGAAAAGATAGGCAAAGTCCTGCCCATAATTGTGGCGCAGGTCAGGGCAAGTTTGAGTTGCGCAAAGGCTTAATTATCGTGTTCATTCTGGCGGTTATCGGCATGCTCGGCACGGGGTGTGCTTCCGGGCGGAATTTCAATGCCCGTCTGAGGGAGATTGTGAAGCCCTACACCTTCAGCACGGTGAGATGGGAACTGGGCGTGCTGGGTGAGGCGGTCCGGGGCGCATTCAGCGGCAAGGATAAGTCCAATCCTGATGTCAGCTGTGTCACCGAATATTTTAGCCTCACCGATAGGATAAAAAAGCTGAAGTCGCAGATTGAGACCGCTAAAGCCAGGAACAATCAGTCAGATGCGTCTTCTCTGGAAGAAGAGCTTGCCGGACTTGAGGCACAGAAGGCGGCGCTGGAGAACCGGGTTGAGCGGACGCTGGAGGAGCAGATAGAGGAAACATTTAAAGAGCAGGGCATTTTCCATCCGTTTGACCGCCACGTAAGGGTGAAAGTCACTTTTCCACCTCTGGACTTTAAGCTGGGGAGACCGCCACACGTCCTTGTCGTTTCCCCGCGCGACCGTATTGAGAGTATCAGGGAAGTCACCTTGAGACAGGACATGACTACCGAACAAATGGAGCGCATTGAAGCTGAGGCTGACGCATTAAACGTCTCCTCGCTCGTCGTCAATCTGGGCGGTTTCAGCGGCACGTATCCCACTTTTGTCATCAATGACGCCAGCCTGCGCTTCACTGTTGACACTGTGGCGGAGGAGTGGCTGCACCAGTACCTCGCTTTCAAGCCGCTGGGCTTCCGCTACCTGCTGGACCTGACCGGCATCGCCCGCAACTATGAAATCGCCACCATGAATGAGACGGTCGCCAGCATGGTGAGCAAAGAGATTGGTGCTCTTCTCACCACACGTTATTATCCTCTTCACAGCGGTGATGCAGAGGAGGACAAAGAAGACGCCACCGGCTTCAGTTTCAGTAGGGAGATGAGGGAGATACGGAGAGTGGTGGACACCTTGCTGGCGGAGGGAAAAGTGCGGGAAGCAGAAAAGTTCATGGAGGAGAAACGGCTTTACCTCCTCAGCAAAGGCTACTATATCAGGAAGCTAAACCAGGCGTACTTTGCCTTCCACGGCACGTATGCTGACCGCCCCACCTCTATCAGCCCCATCGGCGCGGAACTAAGAGAATTAAGAAACAGGAGCGCTTCACTCAAAGAGTTCCTGGACACTGTCTCAGCGATGACCAGTCGGCAGGACCTGCAGAACGCTCTGAAAGAGAGGACCGCCGGTGGCTGACAATATTGAAGGCAGAAACCCGGTGCTGGAAGCTCTGAAAGCGGGACGGCCACTCACTAAAATCCTGCTTTCAAACACTATTGAGCGGCACGGCGCGGTGGCGGAAATACTGCATCTGGCTAGGACTAAAGGTATCCCGGTAGAGTATGTGCCGCGGCAGGTGCTTGACCGCCGGAGCCTTACCTCTGCCCACCAGGGAGTGATGGCGTCTGCGGCAGTCAAAGAATACTTTGACCTGACTGACCTTTTCTCCATATCAGAAGAGCGGGGCGAGCCGCCCTTTTACGTCATCCTTGACGGCATTGAAGACCCGCAGAACTTAGGGTCAATTATCCGCACCGCTGACGCGAGCGCAGTCCATGGAGTGATTATCCGTTCGCGCCGGGCGGTGGGGCTTACCTCAGCCGTGGAGAGAGCATCAGCGGGGGCGGTGGAACATGTGCCAATCGCCAGGGTCGCCAACATCGCACAGGCGGTAAGCATCCTGAAAGAGCATAATGTCTGGGTAATCGGCATAGACCGGGAAGGTAAAATGGACTTTACTGAAATTGATTACCGACCGCCCACTGCAATCGTCATCGGCAGTGAGGGCAGGGGGATTTCTGACCTGGTCAAGAAGCGGTGTGATATACTTGCCTCAATTCCGATGGGCGGCAAAGTAACCTCGCTCAATGCCGGGGTCGCCGCGGCGCTAGTCATGTATGAGGCTTTCCGGCAGAGACGGCGCATCTGAGCCTGTGATTTCCTCCACGCCGAAGCGGGCGCAGACGATGGAGAATTCCCCGTTCACTTTCTGAAAGTAAATGCGGACCCTCTTCCCCTCGTGAAAAATGGGCTGGTCTTCCACCCACTGACTGATAGTGCCCACTGTCCCTCCCGACGTGGTAATCTGAAGCGTGCTTTCCGCAAAAGGCATCCCTTTCAGATACTTGTCAATGGAGAGATAGGTATAGGTGAAAATGGAAGTCTGCTCCTCATTCCACCTGCTTTCCACTCGTTTCACGGTGCCTTCAACGATGTAATCAGCAGTCTTTATAACGTAGTTTCTGTCCTGACACTCCGCGATGAGCATGCCAGCGCCGCCGGATTGCTTGACTGTTATCTGGCTTCCTGCCGGTAACGATGTTAATGGTTGAGGAGGTGATGACGCGGCACACCCCATGACTATGCTCAGGAGGCTGAGGCCTGAGATAATGATAAACAGTTTTCTCATACGCCCCCCTGTTTACTTAACGCAGGAGTAAAAGGAACGTTAGGGGAACACCTCAGTATGAGAAGTAAAAAGCGCATCCCTGCTTCAGGGCAAGACAAAATTTCCCTGAGGGTTATTGGAGGCAAATCTCCATGAGGACGTATATTCAGTTGGGCGGATTGTAAAGCTATTTCTTGCCGGAAAGTTTCTTCTCTACGCCTGTAGCGGCTTCCATCAAGGTCGCGTTGAGCAATTGAGCCAGTTCCAGCGCCTGTTTAGCGACTGCCTCAACGCGGGCAATGGCTTGAGCCGCAACGCGTGCCGCTTCGTTTGCCGCTTTTTCGCCGGCGAGTCTGGCTTCCTCTGCCGCCTTTCTGGCGTCTTTTGCGGCGTCGTTTGCTGAGTTTATGCTCTCCTCAATCTCGTCAAGAATTGCCGGGAGAGGTTTGACCATGATTTTCTGTGTCTTTATCTCACTTGCCATTTTTTCCTCCGCTTGGCCAGAGTTGACATTCTGTTTTCCTCTATCTCCCATCTCCATTCACTCCTTCATTTGGCTATAAGATTGAATGTGCATGACCGCACGCACTCAATACGGGAAAGTCCCTGTCTGAAGCCGTCTCATGTCTCCGCAACGGGCAGGTCTGTTCTTAAGGAGCCATAAGCGCAAGGCCCAGACTGATTAACACTGCGGCGCCGATTGATGACAGCAGAACAATAATCAAAAATATGAGGAACTCCCAGGAAGAGACCACCTTCCTGACCAGTTCTTTCGGAATTGCCTCACCGGCTTTCTTTGCTGCCTCCTCCGCCTGTCTGCCGGCTGTCTCAGCCGCTCTCATAGCGGCTTCCGCCCCTCCCATTGCCTGTTTTGCGGATTCCTCAGCTTTTCTCGCTACCTCAGCCGCGGCGCTCATGGCGCTCTCTGCGGCAAGTCTGGCGTCCTTGGCTATTTTTTCCGCTTTTGCCGCGGCTGCCTCAGCGGCTTTCTTTGCCTCTTCAGCTTTTGCTGCCGCTTCTGCCGCGGCTGCTTTCATGGCGACCTCAGCCGCCTCTTTTGCCTGTTTAACGGCCTCTTCCGCTTTGTGCGCCGCCTCTGCCGCGGCAGCTTTCATGGTGACCTCAGCCGCCTCTTTTGCCTGTTTAACGGCTTCTTCCGCTTTCCTTGCCGCTTCCTCTGCCGCTTTCATAGCGGCTTCTGCGGCTGATTTGGCTGCCTTGCCGGCTTCCTCTGCCGCTTTCATGGCGGCCTGGGCTACATTTTCCGCTCTTGCCGCGGCTGCCTCAGCGGCTTTCTTTGCCTCTTCCGCTTTTGCTGCCGCCTCTGCCGCGGCAGCTTTCATGGCGACCTCAGCCGCCTCTTTTGCCTGTTTAACGGCTTCTTCCGCTTTCCTTGCCGCTTCCTCTGCCGCTTTCATAGCGGCTTCTGCGGCTGATTTGGCTGCCTTGCCGGCTTCCTCTGCCGCCTTCATGGCGGCCTGAGCTACTTTTTCCGCCCTTGCCGCGGCTGCCTCAGCGGCTTTCTTTGCCTCTTCAGCCTGCTTTGCCGCCGCCGTGCCGGCAGCCTTCATGGCTTCTTCCGCTGCTTTTCTGGCTCTTTCTGCCGCTTCTTCAGCTTTTGCTGCCGCCTCTGCCGCTGCCGCCTCTGCCGCTTTCTGGGCTGACTCTTTGGCTATCTGGGAAGCCCTGGTAGCGGCTTCTGCCGCGGCTTCTGCCGCTCTGGCGAGTTCTTCTGCTCTGCTTACCAGCTTATGGAGTGCCTCTGATGCGGCTCCTACGGCTTCATCACCGGCAATGTCAGCCTGCTCTGCCTTTTTACGAATCTTGTCAGCAACTTCAAAACCGGTTGCCGCTATTTCTTTAGCTTCTCTGCCTGCCTCATCAACTTTGTCTGCAATGGTTCCTGAGACCCGTGACGCGGCTCCTATGGCTTCATCACCGGCGATGCTTGCCGCCTGAGCTTTAAGGCGTGTGTCCTCCGCCGCCTGAAACGCTGCCAGCGCCGCGCGCTTCGCTTTTCTGCCGGCGTCTTCTGCTCTAATAGCGGTCTCTGCAGTGATATTTTTTGCCAGTTCAGCATGCGCGGCTCTGGCGCCCTTAGCACTTTCATCAGCTTGCTTGCCGGCGGCATTGGCGGTTTGAATGGCTTCCTCAACTGCCTGAATTGCCAGCCGCGCCGCTTCTTCAGCGCGTGCGGCTGCCTCTTCCGCCGCCCTGCGGGCGGCTTCTGCGGCTTCTCTTGCCGCCAGCTCAACTTCCTCAGCTCGTCTGGTGGCTTCTTCTGCGGCATACTTGGCATCGCGTGCGGTTTCTTCCGCTCTCAGCGCCGCTTCTTCAGCGCGTGCGGCTGCCTCTTCTGCCGAACGGGTGGCGGACTCAGCCGCCTCACGTGCCGCCGCACTTGCCTCCTCCGCCTTGCGGGCGGCTTCTTCTGCCGCTTTGATAGCTGCTTCTGATGCTCCTTTAGCTTTTTCCGCGGCGGCTTTAGCCGCCTTCATCGCGGCGTCTGCGGCTGCCTGGGCGCTGGCGCTCGCTTCTTCAGCGCGTGCGGCTGCCTCTTCTGCCGCCTTAATCGCCGCTTCTGAGGCTTCTCTGGCTCTCTCCGCGGCTTCTTCTGCCGCCGCCTTAGCCGCCTCAGCCGCTTCACGCGCCGCGGCGCTTGCCGCTTCAGCTCTCTTTGCCGCTTCATCAGCCGCCTTTTTGAAAGCTAACGCGGCAGACTTAGCTCCCTTATCTGCCTCTTCTGCTTTTCTCGCGGCTTCTTCTGCCGCCGCCCTGGCGGCCTGCGCCACTTTTTCTGCCTTGGTCGCCGCGTCAGTAGCTGCTTTTGTTGCCTCAGCGGCTGCTTTTTCCGCCGCCTTGCGGGCTTCCTCTGCCCTGCTATCAGCCTTTTCTGAGGCTTTAGTTGCAGATTCAGCCGCCTGTCTGGCGACTCTAGCGGCTTCTTCTGCCCTCCGCGCCGCCTCCGCCGCCGCCCGGATGTTATCATCCATCTCGTCAAGAATCTGGGGAAGGGGTTTGGTCAATATCTTGGGTGGCTGAACGGGCTCTTTTGATTCGGTGGGGCGCGGATTCTTGCTGACCATCGCTAGCCTCCTGAGGCAATCATTATTCAGATGCTCCTGATTGCATCTATATTTTAATGAAATTTTCCCGAAATAATAGATGAATAATCGTTCACCATTATAGTTCAATCTTTTGTCCTCTGCAACCCTGTTTTCGCCCGGAAATAATAGTTTTCTCCTCTTTTGTTAAAAATTCTTATGCACGGTTAAAGATATGTGGCGCTTGACCTCAGCCATAATAGTCATTACAATTGAGGATTACAAGTAACAATTGACATGTGAAAGACCTGCCGGACAAAAACACGGCAGGTGCTGAGGTCCCCCAGGTATGCGGGCGGACATCTCAAAAGGATTTTTACCAGGAGGTGTGCTATGGCAATTATTGATTCAAAGACGGGGAAAGTCAGAAAACAGTACACGCTAAAGGAACTTGAGGAAGCGGCTCAATTGATGCGGGGATATGCGCTGGTGGCGCTGGCGGCGGCAGGGTCAGGGCACTCCGGCGGCACGCTTTCAATCATGGATGTCACTGCCGCGCTCTATCTCCATGAGGCAAATCTTGACCCTGAGGACGCGTTCTGGACAGACCGCGACCGCATATTCTGGTCCGCGGGGCACAAGGCGCCGGCATTGTACATCGGTCTGGGCATGGCTGGCTTCTTCAATATTGAGGAAGTGGTCACGCTGAGAAAGCTGTATTCACCTTTCCAGGGTCATCCGCACTGGCTTAAACTGAAAGGTGTGGAGGCGTCAAGCGGTTCCCTGGGGCAGGGACTTTCTGTGTCTGTCGGAGACGCCCTCGCTGCCAGGCTGGACAGGAAGAACTACCGGGTTTACTGCATCATGGGCGATGGTGAACAACAGGAGGGGCAAATCTGGGAAGCCGCCATGGAAGCCTGCCACTATGGTCTGGATAACCTCTGCGGGATTGTTGACAAAAACCGCCTGCAGATAGATGGTTGCACTGATGATGTGATGTGCATTGACCCCCTGGCGGATAAATATCGCTCATTCGGGTGGTATGTGCTTGAGATTGACGGGCACAACATGCCACAGATTCTTGATGCGTTCCAGCAGGCAAGAAAGAACAAGGGCAAACCCACCCTCATCATTGCCCATACCGTCAAAGGCAAGGGTGTTGAGTTCATGGAGAATGTCTGCGGCTGGCACGGCAAAGCGCCCAGCGTTGAGCAGATGCGGGAGGGGCTGAAGCACCTGGGGGTTGATGGCAAGCTGGACGTGGAGCGTTTGCTGAAGAAAGCCCAGGACTATCAGGCTAAAGTAACCAAGGAGCTGGACGCCAAACAGCCCAAATTCTCCAGGAACTACTTTTGGAACAGCGGGAACACGATGAAAGTTGAAATGGTGCCGACTCGGAAAGGCTTTGGGCAGATGCTGTTAGACCATGGTGATGACCCGCGGGTGGTCTGCCTGGGTGCTGACATCTCTGAATCAATCACCATCAGCCACTTCTATAGCGAGCGCCCGGAGCGCCGGGAACGCTGGTTTTCCATGGGTATTGCGGAGCAATCCGCCACTTGCGTTGCCGCCGGGCTGGCTAAGGAAGGTAAACTGCCTGTTTTCGGCACGTACGGCGTCTTTGCTTCAGGCAGGAATCTTGACCAGATAAGGACTACTGTCTGCTATGGTAACTTCAATGTGATGATTGTCGGCGCCCACGGCGGCGTATCCGTGGGACCGGACGGCGCCACCCACCAGGCGCTGGAGGAGCTTTTCCAGATGTGCGGTCTGCCAAATATGAATGTTGAGGTGCCCTGTGATTACATTGAGACACACCGGGCGGCAGAATACCTGCTCTTCCAGGTAAAAGGTCCCAAGTATATCAGGTTTGCCCGCGAGGCAACGCCGGTGGTGACCGATGATAATACACCTTACGTCTGGGGCAAGGCGAACGTCATCCGTTTCCGGGGCGAAAAGCCCAACTTCAAGGACGCCTTTGAGCACCGCCTGGCGTCAGAATACAAGAATGAAAAAGAGGATGTCGCCATTATCGCCTGTGGTCCATCTGTCGTTGAAGCAATGCGCGCCGCCTGGATTCTCAAGAGTGAATACGGCATTGAGACCCGTGTGCTCAACCTCCACACCGTTAAGCCGATTGATGCCGAGGCTATCATTGCCGCGGCAGAAGACTGCGGCGTGGTGGTCACCGCTGAGGAGCATCAGGTGGGCGGCATGGGCAACCGTGTCGCCGCGGTCATCCAGTCGTCCGAGAAACTGTACGGCAAGCCTGTAATTATGGGCATGATAGGAGTGCAGGACCGCTTTGGCGACTCCGGTGCGCCATGGGAGCTTCTGAAAGAGTTTGGACTTTCGGCGGAACATATCGCCGCCAAAGCAAAGCAACTGTACGACCTCAAAGCCAGGCGCAAGAAGTAAGGATGCGCCATGAGTACGGATGTGTTGAGCCTCAAGGGAAAAGTAGCCATCGTCACCGGCGCGGGAAGAGGCATCGGCAAGGCTATCTCGCTCGCTTTTGCAGAGGCGGGTGCGGATATCGTTGCGGTGTCCAGGACCAGGGAGGAAATTGAAAAGACCTGCTGTGAGGTCAAAGCTCTGAGCAGAGAAGCGCTCGCTGTTACTGCGGATGTCACCAGCGCTGAGCAGGTGAAACGTATGGTAGCAAGCTGGATGCTCAGCGTCACCGGAAATAGATACTTGCTTCTTTTGCTGGTGAACCTCTTCCTGTTCATTGTCGGCATGTTCATGGATGATGTGAGCGGAATGATTATCTGCGCACCTCTTCTGCTACCGGTAATTAAGGAAATAGGCATCAGTCCGGTGCACTTTGCCGCCATTGTCACCACTAACCTGACTATGGGCAATCTTACACCGCCCATGGCACCGCTCGTTTTTCTGGGGCAAATCATCGGCAAGACCACGTTCCCGGATATGGTGAAAACTTCACTGCTCTTCGTCTTCTGCGCATGGGTGCCGGCGGTGCTGATTACCACCTACTTTGCGCCTATTGCCGAATGGCTGCCGGTGACGGTGCTCGGGAGCAAAGTGCTCATCCCGGCTTACTAAAAATGTCTGCTAGCTCTTTAACGCATGAGTATAGGTTTCTTTTTGAAAGGGCTCGTCATCGGTTTTTCCATCGCCGCACCGGTGGGACCGATTGGCATGCTGTGCCTGCGGCGGACTCTGGCAGAAGGCAGGCTATCAGGCTTTGTCTCAGGACTCGGCGCGGCGACTGCTGACGCTTTTTACGGTTTCATTGCCGGGTTCGGGCTGACGGCAATTTCAACTTTTCTGGTAGACCAGCAAGCCTGGCTCCGTTTGATTGGGGGAGTTTTTCTCATCTTTCTGGGAGTGAGATATTTTCTGTCAAAGCCATGGGAGCAATCACTTGTGGTTGGGAAGGGCAGTGTAGTTGGCGGCTATGTTTCAACCCTTTTCCTGACGCTTACCAATCCGGTCACCATCCTTTCCTTTGCGGGTATCTTCGCCGGGCTGGGGCTGGGCAGCACCTCTCAGGACTATGGCTCAGCAATTGCTCTGGTGGCAGGTGTTTTCACCGGCTCGGCGGCGTGGTGGTTTGTCCTGAGCGCCATCGCCAGTCTCTTCCGGGCAAAAGTAACTTTTGAGCGCTTGCGCTGGGTCAACCGAATCTCAGGTATCATTATTGCCGGCTTTGGAGTAGCGGCACTTGTGAGCTTGTTATGAGAATTGCCGGCAGCAGTTCTTCTTGTCTAATACAAGCTGGCACACTATAATGATGGCGGGAGGCAGGTAACAAAACAGGCAGATAGTTTTATGGCTGAAGGTTCTGCGCTCAAAATAGTTGCCGCTATGCCCGCATATAATGAGGCGGCGCATGTCAGTGACCTTGTCCGCAAAGCAAAACAGCACGTGGATGAGGTCATTGTCTTTGATGATGGGAGCACGGATAATACCGGTGAAGTGGCACGTGCGGCAGGAGCAACGGTATTCAGACATGAAAGAAATGAAGGGAAAGGCGTCGCCATTCAGAGAATAATAGCTGAAGCCCGGAGGCGCTCTCCTGATGTCCTGGTCTTGCTTGATGCTGACGCCCAGCATAATCCTGATGAAATCCCCAGGCTTGTGAAGGCAGTTATGGAAGGCGCTGACCTTGTCATCGGTTCCCGTATTCTTCAGGCTGGTAAGACGCCGCGTTATCGGCGTATCGGGCAGAAGATTCTTTTGAGTTTTGCGCGCGTCATCTCCGGTCGGAATCTGACTGATTCAGAGTCAGGCTTTCGTGCCCTTTCCCGTAAGGCGCTGGCGACATTGAATTTGAAAGAAAAAGGTTTTGCTGTGGAGACTGAAATGATTGCCCAGGCGGCGGATGGCGGTTTGAGAATCGCTGAGGTTCCCATATCAAACATTTATACCGCTGACGGCTCAACGCTCAATCCTATCAAGCACGGGCTGGGTCTGCTTACGCGCATCATTGTCATGATTTCAGAGAGAAGACCGCTCCTGTTTTTCGGGTTTGGCGGAGGTATCTTGGTGCTGCTGGGTCTTCTTGCTGGCGTCATGGCTCTATGGAGTCTGTTTACCATTAAGGTGCTACCGTTTGGCATGGCTTTACTTTCCGCGTCTCTGCTCATTATTGGTATTTTGAGCATCTTCACCGGAATCATATTGAACGTCGTGGCGAGGGGAAGGCGGGAGTGAAAATTGCCGTAGTGCTGGGCACCCGCCCGGAAATCATCAAGATGGCGCCCGTGGTTCGGGCGCTGGAAAAGCAAGGCATTCCCTTTTTTATCCTCCATACCGGACAGCACTACTCTTATGACTTGGACCGGGTCTTCTTTGAACAGCTACAGCTTCCTGCCCCCGCTTATAATCTGGAAGCAGGTTCCGGCTCTCACGCCGAACAGACTGCCAGAATCCTCGTCAGTGTGGAAAAAGTTTTGCAGAAGGAAAAACCTGACGTTGTCCTTGTTCAGGGAGATACGAACTCAGTACTTGCCGGTGCGCTGGCGTCAGTCAAGCTTCATATCAAAGTGGGGCATGTAGAAGCCGGCTTACGTAGCTATGACCGCACCATGCCTGAGGAAATCAATCGGGTTGTGGCTGACCACTGCGCTGATTACCTGTTTGCGCCCACAGAGAAGGCGCAGCAAATCCTCCTCAGCGAAGGTATCCCTCAGAACAGCGTATTTGTCACCGGCAACACCATTGTAGATGCGGTATCTCAGAATCTGGAGCTGGCTAAAGAAAACAATAGAATTCTGGAATCACTGGAACTTGAGCCGCAGGGGTATTTTCTGGTCACTCTCCACCGCCAGGAGAATGTGGATGATGTGAAACGCTATACCTCTATCCTCAGGGGACTGCATCAGGCATCTATTGATTTCAATGTTCCCGTTATCTATCCCATCCACCCGCGTTCCAGAAAAAGACTTGCCGAGTTTGGCATAAAGGCGGATAAGCTAAGGTTCATTAATCCGGTTGACTACTTCAGTTTTCTGCAACTTGAAAGGAATGCCCGGCTAATTCTTACGGACTCCGGCGGTGTCCAGGAAGAAAGCTGTATCCTGAAGGTTCCCTGTGTCACTCTGCGCGATAATACTGAGCGACCGGAGACGCTTGAAGCGGGTTCCAATGTCCTGGCGGGGACCGCGGCAGAAAAAATAGTGGAGTGTGCAAGAAAGATGCTGGGCAAACCGTCTGACTGGCACAATCCTTTTGGCGATGGGCATGCCGGGGAAAGAATTGTTGGGATAATCACGGGAGGTCGCTATGGCTAAGATACTGGTT
>Ga0185342_1000173_pt1 | contig 35654 bp, 34 predicted proteins | sample ConPoolayeEmetaG_FD_128045 | JGI IMG/M metagenome (GOLD analysis project Ga0185342, IMG submission 128045) | Hot spring microbial mat communities from California, USA to study Microbial Dark Matter (Phase II) - Cone Pool mat layer E metaG... ... | reverse complement strand
CGGCCTTGACAATGTTTTGATTACGTGGTATTATTAAAATTTGCAATATGCCTCTTATGCATACCTCATTCTATTTTTATGCCTTTTACGCCTTTCACTACCCCTTTTTTTAATTTCATAGCCGTGCAATTACGGAATGACAACAGACACTGATTGGTCAGGCAAAGAATTTCTTTTTCAGTTTAAGGAGCAGTAGATATGGTGTTAGCACCTGAGACCCGCATACCGCGCAAGTCATATGGCAGACTGCCACAGGTACTTGAAGTCCCTAACCTCGTCCAGATTCAACTTGAATCATTTCAAAGGTTTCAGGAGAACGGGCTGAAACAGCTTTTCCAGGAAATCTCTCCCATCAGTGCGCTCACCACGGAAAAACTGGAGCTCAGCTTCATCGCCTATGAGTTCCGCGAACCACGCCCCGGCCACTCTGAGTCTGACTGCCGGGAGCGGAACCTGACCTTCTCCGCTCCGCTCTACGTCAGAGTCAGACTGCTCATAAAGGAGACCGGAGAAATAAAGGAACAGGACCTCTTTTTGGGCGATATACCGCTCATGACGGAAAAGGGCACATTCATCACCAGCGGCGCGGAAAGAGTGGTCGTCAGCCAGCTCCTGCGCTCTCCCGGCGTTTACTTCACCGCAGAGACGGACCCTGCCACCGGCCGCCGCCTGTGCTTTGCCAAACTCATTCCCACCCGCGGCGCCTGGCTGGAGTTTGAGACCAGCAACCGTGACGTCATCTCAACTAAAATTGACGGCAAACGTAAAATCCCCATCAGCACCCTTCTGCGCGCCATAGGCTTCGGCAGTGATGAAAAGCTGTACCAGCTTTTCGCTAAAGAGGATAGCTCCGCTGACCACCATTATATGAATACCACCATTGAGCGCGAACCTTCCGTGCGCAGTGAAGAAGACGCCCTGCTTGACATCTATAAGAAGTTGCGACCGGGAGAATTGCCCAACCTTGATAACGCCAGAAAACTGATTCACAGCCTCTTCTTTGACTCCCTGCGGTATGACCTTGGCATCGTGGGACGTTATAAGCTCAATAAACGGCTGGGGCTGAACATCAGCCTTAAAGAGCGTGTCCTCACCAGGGAAGATATTGTAGAAATCGTCCGCCACATTATCATGATAAATAATGACATGGACCACCCGGATGACATTGACCACCTGGGCAACCGGCGCGTGCGCACCGTAGGCGAACTGATTCAGACCCAGTTCCACATCGGTCTGCTGAGGTTAGCCCAGGCAGTACGCGAACGCATGAGCATCATCGGCACAGAGGCTATCACCCCCAGTGCCCTGATTAACATTAGACCGGTGGTCGCCGCCGTACGCGAGTTCTTCAGCGGCTCTCAGCTCTCACAGTTCATGGACCAGACTAACCCTCTCGCTGAGCTTACTCACAAGCGGCGCTTGTCCGCCATGGGTCCCGGCGGTCTCTCCCGCGAGCGTGCCGGCTTTGATGTCCGCGATGTCCACTTTTCTCACTACGGGCGTATCTGCCCCATTGAGACCCCGGAAGGACCTAACATCGGTCTCATCGGTTCCCTGGCTACCTACAGCCGGGTCAATGAGTTCGGCTTCATTGAGACGCCCTACCGCAAGGTCATCAAGGAGCTTGACACCAATGACAAACGGCTTATCGGGCGAACCACTCGTGAAGCCGTCACAGACAGTAAAGGTAAAACGGTCATTGAGGCAGGCACCACCATTACTGAAAAAGACTTTGACCGCCTTGCCAAGCTCAAGCCGAAGAAAGTAAGTATTGTGCCCTTTGTATCGGATGAGGTGGTCTACCTGCCGGCGGATGAAGAAGACAAATATTTCATTGCCCAGGCAAACGCCCGCCTTGATGAAAAGAGCCAATTCGTAGATGCTAAGGTGGAAGGAAGATTTGCTGACCGCTACCTGCAGGAAAAACCGGAACAGATAGATTTAATGGACGTCTCCCCCAAGCAAATAGTGAGCGTGGCAACTGCTCTTATCCCCTTCCTTGAGCATAATGACGCCAACCGCGCCCTCATGGGCGCCAACATGCAGAGACAGGCGGTGCCGCTCCTGTGCCCGGAAGCACCCATCGTCGCCACCGGCATGGAAATAGAAGCCGCCAGACACAGCGGACAGGTGGTCTTTGCCCGCAACGGCGGCATCGTCACTGAAATCGGCGGCGTATCAAATGAAAAGGGAGAGGCTAAATATCGCATTGTCATCACCCGTGATGATGGTGAAAAAGACACCTACGAACTCTTGAAATTTGTCCGCACCAACCAGGGCACCTGCATTAACCAGCGCCCGCTGGTCAATAAGGGAGACCGGGTTGAGGCAAACCAGCTGCTCGCCGATAGCTCAGCCACAGAGAATGGTGAACTCGCCCTCGGGCAGAACGTGCTCGTCGCCTTCATGAGCTGGGAAGGGTATAACTTTGAAGATGCGGTCATTATCAGTAGCAGGCTGGTAGAAAACGATAAGTTTACCTCAATTCACATTGCCAAGCATGAGGTTGAGTCCCGCGATACCAAACTTGGACCGGAGGAAATCACCAGAGATATACCAAACGTAGGCGAAGAGAGCCTCCGTGAGCTGGATGAAAACGGCATTATCCGCATTGGCGCAGAGGTAGGACCTGATGACACCCTGGTGGGCAAAATCACGCCCAGAGGTGAAACAGAGCTTTCCGCAGAAGAGAAATTGCTCCGCGCCATCTTCGGAGAAAAAGCGCGTGATGTGAAAGATACCTCTCTCCGCGTCCCCCACGGCGAATGGGGTAAGGTCATCAATGTCAAGGTATATAACCGCAAGGACAGCGGCGATGACCTGCCGCCGGGAGTAAATGAATGGGTGCAGGTCTGGATTGCCCAGAAGCGCAAGGTCTCCGTGGGTGATAAGCTTGCCGGTCGGCACGGCAACAAAGGGGTCATCGCCCTCGTAGCACCTAAAGAGGACATGCCCTTCCTGCCAGATGGCACCCCGGTTGACCTCATCCTTGACCCCATCGGCGTGCCATCAAGAATGAATATCGGTCAGATTCTGGAGACCCATCTCGGGCTTGCCGCACACACCCTCGGCTTCAAAGCGCTGACACCCATTTTTGACAGCGCCAGAGATACCACCATTGAAGATGCCCTTGCCCGTGCCTGGATGGTGCAAAAAGCCGCTACCGCTCAACGCCAGAACGGTGATGCCGCTTCCCGGGTGGATGCGGCGAAAGAATGGGTCAAGAAACAGGGATATCAGCCGGAGAGAGTCTTCAGTGATGACTACCCCGGCGAAGCAAAAGAGGTTTGCCTGCGCCTGTGGCTTGAGGAAAACGGCATCTCCAGCCGGGAGCTAACCCGCGAACAGCTTAATACTGCCGTGGAAAAGGCGATGAACCAGAACCTGATCCCGCCCACATTTGGCCGTGTTACCTTACGCGATGGGCGCACCGGCGAACCCTTTGACCAGCCGGTAACAGTGGGCATCATCTACATGATGAAGCTCATCCACCTGGTTGAAGATAAAGTGCATGCCCGCTCCACCGGTCCTTATTCTCTTATCACCCAGCAGCCGCTCGGCGGCAAAGCCCAGTTTGGCGGACAGCGCTTCGGTGAAATGGAAGTCTGGGCGCTTGAGGCATACGGCGCCGCCCACAACCTCCAGGAAGTCCTCACCATCAAATCAGACGATGTGACCGGGCGCGCTAAAGCCTATGAATCTATCATCAAAGGAGAAGATATCCTCCAGCCCGGCGTGCCTGAATCCTTTAAAGTCCTGGTGAAAGAACTCCAGAGCCTGGGGCTTGCCCTGGAGGTCATCAATGAAAAGGAAGCCAAAGTGGTGCCGGCAGAGGAGCCCATAGAAAAAACCCCGAGCCTTGAAGCGGAACTGAAAGCGCTGAGAGACTCTTCAGCACCAAGAGAGGTGAAGGAAGAAAATGCTGGAAATTAATGATTTTGATGCGGTGCGCATATCGTTAGCTTCACCGGAACAGATTAGAAGCTGGTCCTATGGTGAGGTAACCAAGCCAGAGACAATCAACTACCGTACCCTCAAACCGGAAAGAGATGGACTCTTCTGCGAGCGCATCTTCGGTCCGACCAAAGACTTTGAGTGTTACTGCGGCAAGTACAAGAAAATACGTTACAAGGGCGTTATTTGTGATAAGTGCGGCGTGGAGGTGGCACGCGCCAAGGTACGCCGCGAGCGCATGGGTCACATTGAGCTTGCTTGTCCGGTAAGCCATATCTGGTTTGCCAAAGGCACCCCCAACCGCATGGCGCTATTGCTTGACATTTCCCCCCGCAGTCTGGAGCACGTGCTCTACTTTTCTCATTACATCATCACAAACATTGATGAGAAAGCCCGTGAAGAAGCCATCAAACGCCTGGAAGAAGAAGTCCTGAAAGACATTGCTGACCGGCAGAAAGCGGTTGAGGAGAAAGTGGCACAGATGGAGGCGGATAAAGCCACCGTGGAAGAAATCAATAAAGTGCGCCGCGACTTTGCCGATGAAAAATCTCAGATTGAGGCTAACTTAGCCGCTGAGATTGAAAAGCTGAGAGGCCTGCATAAGAAGAAACTGCTCACTGAAACGCAATACCATGATTTGAAAGACAAACACGGTGATTTCTTTGAAGCTGGCATGGGTGCTGAGGCTATTCTCAAAATCTTGAGGGAACTTAACCTTGATGAACTGCGCATGCGTCTGCTTGAGGAAATCCGGTCTTCCTCCGGACAGCGCCGCAAGAAGGCAAGCAAGCAACTGCGTGTGGTGGAAGCCTTCCGGAGCAGCGGTAACAAGCCAGAGTGGATGATTCTCACCGTCCTCCCTGTCCTGCCTCCAGACCTCCGCCCCATGGTGCAATTGGACGGCGGCAGGTTTGCTACCAGTGACCTGAATGACCTTTACCGCCGGTGCATCAACCGCAACAACCGCCTGCGCCACCTTATTGAAATCGGCGCGCCAGAGATTATTATCCGTAATGAAAAACGCATGCTCCAGGAGGCTGTTGACTCCCTCATTGACAACGGTAGAAGAGGCAGAGCTATCTCCGTAAGCGGCAACCACAAGCTCAAGTCTCTCTCAGACATGCTGCGCGGGAAACAGGGACGCTTCCGTCAGAACCTGCTCGGCAAGAGGGTTGACTACAGCGGACGCTCAGTCATCGTCGTCGGCCCGGAGCTGGAGCTGGGTCAATGTGGTTTGCCCAGGCGCATGGCACTGGAACTGTTCAAACCCTTCGTGATGCATAAGCTCGTCGCCAGGGGACTGGCGCCCAATATCAAGAGCGCCAGACGCCTCGTGGAGAGAGCCAAGCCAGAGGTATATGATATTCTGGAAGAGGTCATCAAAGAGCGCCCTGTCTGGCTGAACCGCGCCCCAACTCTTCATCGCCTCTCCATCCAGGCATTCAGACCGGTGCTCATTGACGGCAGTGCCATCCAGATACACCCGCTGGTGTGCTCCGCCTTCAACGCTGACTTTGATGGAGACCAGATGGCAGTCCATGTGCCGCTGTCTAAAGCCGCGATAAGAGAAGCTGAAGAGCTTGGCATGAGCTTCCACAATATGCTTCTGCCCAGCAGTGGCGAACCCACGGTAACACCTACCCTTGACATCGTATTCGGATGCTACTATCTGACCACCATCCGCCCCGGCGCCAAAGGAGAGGGGAGGGTTTTCGGCAGCTTTGATGAAGCCAGGCTGGCTTATGAGCTTGGCGCTATTGACCTCAGAGCTGAAATTGAGGTCAGAGACCAGTCAAAAAACGGCAACAGAATTAAGACCAGCATCGGGCGCATCATCTTTAATGAGAACTTGCCTCCGGAGCTGGGCTTTTACAATAAGGTAATGGATAAGTCCAGCCTTAAAGCAATTGTGGCGGAGTGCTGCCGGCGTTTCTCAGATGAAGAGGTAGCCACCATCCTGGACAGAATTAAAGCACTCGGCTTCCGCTATGCCACCAAATCAGGCATCACCATCGCTGTGAATGACATTGAAGTCCCCGCGGCCAAAGCTAAAATTCTGGCGCAGGCGGAAGAGCGTGTCGCCATTATTGAAAGCCAGTATAATAAAGGCTTAATCACAGAAGATGAACGGTACAACAATATCGTCAGCACCTGGGTAGAAACCACAGACCGCATCACAGAAACCATCTCAAAAAGCCTTGACCGCTATGGCGGTGTCTATATGATGGCAACCTCCGGCGCCAAAGGCAATATCTCCCAGATAACCCAGATGGCAGGCATGCGTGGCTTGATGACAGACCCGTCCGGTAAAATCATTGACTTCCCCATCAAGTCCAGCCTCCGTGAAGGACACAGTGTGCTGGAATACTTCATCTCCACCCACGGTGCCCGCAAGGGCTTGGCGGATACCGCCCTCAGGACATCTGACAGCGGTTATCTTACCCGCCGCCTCATTGATGTGGCGCAGGATGTCATCATCTTTGAGGAAGATTGCGGCACGGCTGATGGCATCTGGGTGACTGAGCCCAAAGAAAAAGGGTTACTGCCTTCCTTCGCTGAACGCATCATCGGCCGCCTGGCGGCAAGCCCGGTAGCTGACCCCAAGACCGGTGAAATCATCATCAACCGCGATGAAGAAATTACCGAACAGAAAGCTAAAGACCTGATTGCCGCCGGGATAAATAGAGTTCACGTCCGCTCTCCGCTGAGCTGCCAGTCAAAGAGGGGCATCTGCCAGAAATGCTATGGACGCGACCTTGCCCGCGGCAAACTTGTTAGACTCAATACCGCGGTGGGCATCATCGCCGCCCAGAGCATCGGTGAGCCCGGCACACAGCTCACGCTGAGGACTTTCCATACTGGAGGCGTAGTCGGGCGGGATATCACCAGCGGTCTGCCCAGGGTGGAAGAGCTCTTTGAAGCCAGGATACCCAAAGGACAGGCGGTGATTTCAGAGATTGACGGCGTAGTCACCATCGCCCAGGATGAAGAGGGCAGAAAAATTAAGGTAACCAGTGAGGAGACCTACCGTGATGAGTACACCCTGCCGGAAGGCTGGCATTTTACGGTTAAAGGCGGACAGTGGGTAGATAGCGGCGCAGTGCTGGCAATCCCCTCCGCCAAAAACAAAGCCCCAGCTAAAGAAGTTGCCCCTGTGCCAGAAGGAGAGGCACTTATAGCCCGTTACGCAGGTGATGTGACCATTGAGGATAGCCGCCTGTTCATCACCTATAAGAGTAAAGAGGAACAGGAATACATCGTGCCGTCCACCGCCAGTATCCGCGTCCAGGAAGGGGAACATGTGAAAGCCGGACAACAGCTTACGGACGGTTCAGTCAATCCTCAGGACATCCTGCGCATCCTCGGACGCGAAGCAGTCCAGCAATATCTGGTAGATGAGGTGCAAAAAGTGTACCGTTCCCAGGGTGTCAACATCAATGACAAGCACATTGAGACCATCGTCCACCAGATGCTGACGAAGGTACGCATTGATTCCGCCGGAGATACGGAGCTGGTGCCGGATGAGCTGGTGGACCGCTTCGTTTATGAAGATATCAATGCCAAAATACTGGCGGAAGGTGGCGAACCGGCGACAGCGCACACCGTCCTCCTCGGCATTACCCGTGCCTCGCTGGCAACAGATAGCTGGCTGGCATCAGCATCATTCCAGGAGACCACCCGCGTGCTTACTGAAGCCGCCGTTAGTGGCAAGATAGACCGGCTGGTCGGTCTAAAAGAGAACGTCATCATCGGCAAGCTCATTCCGGCGCACTACCTGCCCATTGAAACGGAGACTAAGCTAATCGCCGAAGATGAAACAGAGAAAGTCCCCAGCCTGATGGCTGACGAAGAGCAAGAAGAGAGAGAACAACTCACTGAAGAAGCCCTATCCGCCACAAGCCAGGTAGCTGAGGAAACAGAGACGGCAGAAGAAGCTGACCAGGCAGATGAGGAAGAATAAACGGCGTAAGGAGGTCTCAGACCATCGCGCGCATCATATCAGGAAAAACCACGACGGAGGACATACCTCTTGACACCACCCTCCGTCCCCGCCGTTTTGAGGACTTCATCGGACAGGAAAAAATAAAAGAGAACCTGCATATCGCCATCGCCGCGGCGAAAGGTAGGGGTGAATCCCTTGACCATATCCTTCTCTACGGACCGCCGGGGCTGGGCAAGACCACCCTCGCCCACATTATCGCCGCAGAAATGGGGGTAACGATTAAGGTCACCTCTGGACCGGCGATTGAGCGCACTGGGGACCTTGCCGCCATACTCACCAATCTCCACAACCATGACACCCTATTTATTGATGAAATTCACCGCCTCAGCCGGGCGATTGAAGAAGTCCTCTACCCGGCGATGGAGGACTACGCGCTGGACATCGTCATCGGCAAAGGACCAGGCGCACGAAGCCTGAGGCTCAACCTGCCCCGCTTCACCCTCATCGGCGCCACCACCCGCTTCGCTCTTCTCAGCCCGCCCCTCCGTGATCGCTTCGGCGCCGTGTACCGCCTTGATTTCTATGACCAGGCTTCAATTGAAGCCATTCTGAAACGTTCAGCGCGCATTCTCCAGGTAAAGGTGGATGATGAAGGGCTGAAAGAGATTGCCCGCCGCGCCCGCGGTACTCCCAGAGTAGCTAACCGCCTGCTCAAGCGGGTGCGTGATTATGCCCAGGTGAAGGCAAAAGGTATCGCCACACATGAAATCGCCATGGAAGCATTATCAAAGCTGGAGATTGACCCCATCGGGTTAGATGAGATAGACCACAAGCTTCTGAACACCATCATAAAGAAGTTTAATGGCGGTCCCGTGGGACTGGAGACCATCGCCGCCGCCATCAGTGAAGAATCAGACACCATCATGGATGTTTACGAGCCTTATCTTCTCCAGCTTGGCTTCCTTGAGCGGACGCCGCGCGGCAGGACGGTGACTCCCCTTGCCTACCAGCACCTCGGTCTGCCCTGCAACAAGGCTAAATCCCAGCAGACCCTGTGGCAATAATCTGACCTCAAGCATTACTTATAGTCTCGCGGTGGGCTAAACGCATCCAGCACCAGAGCTCCCTCTTCACGGGTACTACCGCCGTGGGTTACATTTGGTGGGACAAGATAGACGCCACCTTTTTTGACCAGTCTGGTCTCATCTCCTATTGTCAGCTCCATTGCCCCTTCCAGGACAATGCCCATCTGCTCATTAGGATGAGCATGCATGGGGAGTTCAATATTCGGCTGCAACACAATGCGAGAGAAGCTCAAGCGCTGTCCGGCGGCGATATGCACCAGCCAGCCAGGAAACGGCTCAACCGCCTTAAAATCGTCAGGAAAGTCAAAAAACATAACCCACCTCCTCTGAAAGTCCCTATTTTAGCATGTTTTTTCACGCGAGACCAGCTTTTGCCACCGAGGCTTTTACTAATTCTTTGTTGTAGTATAATTGGGATATGTCAGCATGGGAATGGTTCTTTGCTATTATCGGATTGGTGGCATTTGTAATGGCTGTTTCACCTTACATATGGGGTAGACCAAAGTTAGACATCAGTTTTGAGGTAAAAACTGTGAACCAATGCGAAGTTCTTTATTGCCTTATTCAAAATATACCTATTAAAAGCAAAATGTTGGATTGGCTAAACATATATAGAAGACAAGTAGACGACTTAGTTGTTGACTTTGACATATCAAAATGGACAGACAAAGGTATACAGAAAATTAGCCCTTTATTCAGAGCCAAACTAAAAACACAACAAGGACAAGAAGCAGAGCGAATATCACTACCAGCATCCAAATTCCCAGCCGGTTTTCCAGTTGTAGCCTACGACAAAATCAAAGGTGTAGCTTTCACTATGGGCACTATGGAGGCTGATAAGGACATTTGGCTTAAAGGCGGTGTATTTCGCATAGAAATTAGAATCAATTATGGTGCTAGAGTAAAAACAATACTAAAGGACTTCATAATAGCATCATCTCCCCGATATATTAGACTTGGAGAACAAAATGAGTCTGAGCAATAAGAACATGACAACGCAACGAAGATTGAGTAAAACCCCACTGAGCCAGCTCTCTTGCTAGAATTAGAGTTAGATGAAATCAGCCCTGCTTCATTGCTGTTGTGCCCACTGCGCCGCTTACTCCATAGACCACTGGCGACGGGCAGGCTATGAGATAACTGCCTTCTGGTATAACCCCAATATCCACCCCCTCACCGAGCACGAGCACCGCCTGTCCGCTATGAAATCCCTGGCTCAGCAGATGAATACGCCACTCATCATCGCTGAAGGGTATGATATCGCTTCATATCTCCGTGCCGTCAGCGGACATGAAGATGAACGCTGTCAACACTGCTTCAGATTGCGTCTCTCCAGGACGGCTGCCGCCGCCTGCGAAGGGAGCTTCACCGCCTTCACCACCACCCTGCTCATCAGCCCCCACCAGAAACATGAGCTTATTAAAGAAATCGGCGCGGAAATGGCGAAAAGCACTGACACCGAATTTCTCTATGCTGACCTCAGGAAACGCTATTCAGACAGTCGCCATATCACCAAGCCACTGAACCTTTACCGCCAGCAGTATTGCGGCTGTGTTTACAGCAAATGGGAGCGCCATGCGGCAGAGATAAAAGAAAAAGGGGGAGTTTGAATCTCCCCCCTCTTAAGTCACGGAGAAGACCGTTTATTGAGCTGGCTGATTTGGCGCTTGCCCCCTCCAGCCACCCATACCACCACGCCCCTGCCATTTGCCCATCATACCTTTTATTTTTGGCAGCTTGCCGGCTGGACCTAGCGGTGCAAGCTTGTTCAGAGCTTCCGGACGCTGTGCCCACCACTCTCTGATTTGAGCGGCTTCCTCCTCAGTGATAAGCCCTTTATTTACCGCCTCCGTCAGCCGCTCCTCACAGCGCTCCTGCCACCGTTGCCGTATCTGCTGTTGCCAGCTCTGCATCAGCTCATTGCGCGCCTGATTGAAGGCACTGGTCAACTCATCCTGAGAAATACCAAGGATTTCAGCCATTCTTTCCCAAATGGCTCCGCCAGGTTGAGGCGGTGTGGGCTCCTTCTCTTCCTGTGCCAGCGCCGTGGCGGCAAAACCTACAGTCAGCAGAAGCACCGCAATGATTACTGCTACCAGAACTTTCATCTTTTTAGACACTCTCTTTCACCTCCTTCTTCGTTTTATTCACTTAATTTAAAATGGAATAGACCACCTGGACATTGACGGTCAGGTCAAGTTCGCCGGGAGCGATGGGGGTTTCCATCGCCGGGGCGGCGGCTTTATCAAGAAACCCCTGCCGGTAAACCGGCCCCGGGGAATAAGAGCTTTCAGAGATATAGGTCGGCTTGCCCAGCTTCACGCCGCTGAGCTCAGCCATCTGCTTAGCTTTGGCTTCAGCGTCTGCCATTGCCTTCTGCCGGGCAGCCGTTTGAAAAGGCGTCGGGTCTTCCACAGAGAAGCTCACGCCTTCAATACGGGTGAGGTCACCACCCGCGATAGCCACCGCGTCAATAATGGCACCCACCTTGTCCATCATCCTGATTTGGGCGATAACCATATTTGTCACGCGGTAGCCGATGACAACCTCCTGCTGGCTCTTCTCATCCCAGCGGGTAATCCGGCTGATATTGAAGAACTGGGTCTGGATATCTTTTCTGGCGACCCCGCTATTCGTAAGCGCTTTCATGACCGCGTCCATTGCCACTGATGCCTGCGCCTGGGCATCTGCCACGCTGGTTGACTGTGCCTGAATACCAAGCCTTAATGCCGCCACATCCGGGACCACAGAAACCTTGCCCGTGCCGCTCACCCAGATGCCTTCCTGTTGACCACTCACACTGAGTTTGAGACCCGCCGGAATAGTGCCTGTTACGGCACTACCCTGCGTACATCCGGTGAAGCCCACTGCCAGCAGAAGCAGTGCCAGCCCCACCGTGAGTAAACCGATTTTCTTATTCACAACTTGCCTCCGTTTGTTTGAATCACTTCCTTAAGATATAACGAAAGAAGCCGCCTTAAAGTTAGGGACGGCTTCTGGTGAAAGCATTTATTTAATTATGCGCGGTCAATCATCCACGGCTCTCAGTGCCTTTTCATAGCCGTCATCAGCTTCTTCAAGTGCCCGGCGCAATGCTGGTTTCACCTGCTCCGGCGCCTTCATGAGCGCCGCCTTAAGCGTTTCCGGATGAGTTATGGCTTTCTGGGCAATTATCGCCTTCAATTTTGCCCGCCGTGATTCTTTTTTATCATCTCCACCACCTCTGCCCTCCTGCTGTATTTCAGGAGGCTTTTGCATTGCCCACGGCGATGCCGCCTCTAGTTCCGGCGTCTCCGCTGATGTAGTTGCCGGGGCAACCCTGACTGCTGGCGCAGGCTGTGGGCCAAAAGTAGGACGTGGTGCTGGTACCGGATGGGGTGCCATTGTTGGCTGGGGCACTGGTACCGGATGAGGTGCCGGTGCCGGCTGGAGCGCTGATGTTGGCCGGGGTGCCGGTGTCGGCTGGGGCACCGGTATCGGCTCGGGCGCCGGTGTTGGCTCGGGCACGGGTGCCGGAGTTGACTTCACAACCGGTGGTTCAGCAGGCACTGACACCACCGTGGGAGATGTAGCTTCCTGTGCTGGCGCCTTCAAAATAGCCTCCTGCGGGACTGCTTCAGTTAGTTGGGCAACCCGCACCAGATGGGCATTGAGCCTTACCGCCACTCTCTCCACGTGCTCAGATTCACCTTTATCTGCCATATGCACCATTTCCGCAACTCTTCTATCAGCTAACCTCAGGTAAAGCTCAGCCTTAGCGAGCGCGGATGGAGTAAACGTGACACGCACCGTCTCAGCAGCCAGCTTCACCGGATATAGCGGCTCGTCCGGCATGCTGTTGCTTGCCGCGGCTACCGTACCGCCACCGGCAAGGACAAGGGCGACTATTACACTTATGGCGACTGTCGCCCAGCGAGGGCTCCAGCGGAAGAATCCATGAGACCTTCTCTCCTCCCTCTTACGGAGCGCCGCCTGGAACTGGTAACGGGCACGCGCTTTGAACTCTGGAGCAGGTTCAATGTTCGCCGCCTTTCTGGCCATCACGGCAACCCTGAGCAGAGGCTCAAGCTCACGCGCCATGCCAGGATAAAGCGCCAGGCATTGCTCCAGCGTTTCACCCCTGACAAACATCCGCTCCAGACAATCATTCAATACTTCATTAAACTGCTTCTGGTTCCCCATTGTCTTATCCCGTCGCCATAATCTTGCGCAGGGAAATGATGGCACTGTGCTGTAACGCCTTTACCGCCCCCTCACTTCTCCCCATCATCCTCGCCACTTCAGCGATGGGCAGGTCTCCGGCGAACCGGAGGCAGATAACTTCCTGCTGTGCCCTGGTCAATCTTTTCATCGCTTCTGCTAGCGCCTCCATCTCTATGTTCAACTCGGCGGTATGAACAGGGTCATCAACCTTGCTTGGCACAGTTTCCTCTATCGGCACCGTGCGCCGCTTTGATTTCCTCCTCAAATAGTCCACTATCTGGTTGTGCGCAATTCGGAACAGCCAGGCAGAAAAGGATATCCCCTTCCAATTGAAGCTGGAGATGGACTCAATAGCTTTGAGGAAAACCTGCTGGGTAACATCCTCTGCCTCCGTCCTGTCCCCTATTTTGAGAGCGATGTAGCGGTAGATTTTATCAAAGTTCGCTTCATATAGCTGAGTTAAAGCCTCCTCATCTCTTTGCTTCGCCCTGCGGATGAGGCTTTCCTCATCATGCACCTGACAACTCCCTCTGCCAGTCTGGCATGTCTGGGGTAATCAGCAGAACTGGACTGTGAAGTTACCCTGTGCATATAGTATAACGAATAGTCTGTTAAAAAGATAGCTGAAAACTGGCGAAAAACCGGGGAATACGGTGAAAAGCCGGGGCTTGCCATCGCCTTTTTAATTGACAAAACGGCAGATAAGTAGCGATAATAGCACATTACCATTTCTGCTAGAAAAGGAAAAACATATGCCAGACCGATTGGAGAAAGCTCAGAAAGCCAGGACTAAGATTTTCGGCGTGCTCTCTGCCCTGCCGCCAGACCTCGTGTGCGACCACGGTGAAGGCGTTTATATCTTTGACCAGAACGGAAGAAAATACCTTGACTTTTCCGGCAGTCCCCAGGCGTGCAGTATCGGACACGGAGACCAGCGCGTGACGGAAGCAGTCGCCGCACAGATGAAGAAAATAGCCCTCTGTTTCCAGACTTTCTTTATCAATGAAAAGGAGGGTGAGCTTGCCGAACGCATTTTGCGCCGCGCCCCCAAAAACATGGCACGCATCCAGTTCGTGAATAGCGGCTCTGAAGCCACGGAATCAGCCATAAAGCTGGCGCACCAGTTCCACATTGAAAACGGCAAGCCCATGAAACACCTCGTCATCTCGCGCTGGCAGGGCTATCACGGCATGACGGTTGCCGCACTTTCTGCGTCAGGATATACCAGCCGCCGCGCCAAGTTCGGCACCCTGCTCCACTCCTGGCCCAAGATTGATGCCCCTCTGTGCTACCGCTGTCCTTACGAATTGACCTACCCCAGATGCAAAGTACTCTGCGCCCGGGCTCTGGACCGGCTTATCAACCAGCTTGGCGCGGACTATGTCTCTGCCTTTATCGCCGAGCCGATTGGCGGGGCAGGGAGCGGCGCCATGGTACCCGTCCCTGAGTACTACCCGATGATACGTGAAATCTGCGATAAACACGATGTCCTGTTTATTGATGATGAGGTCATCTGCGGCTTCGGCAGGACGGGAAAATGGTTCGGCATTGACCACTGGAACATGCAACCGGACATCATCACCACGGCAAAAGGCATGAGCGGCGCCTATACCCCCATCGCCGCCGTCATGCTGTCTAACCGCATCGCCGGTGTCTTTGAGAAGAAAGGCGGCAGGTTCATCAATGCCTATACCACCGCCGGTAATCCTGTATCCTGCGCCGCCGCACTCGCTGTGGTGGACATCATAGAAAAAGGAAAGCTGGTGGAAAGAAGCGCCACGCTGGGAGACTACTTGCATAAACAGGCTAAGAAGAAGCTAGCCAACCATCCCACCGTGGGAGATATCCGTGGCAGGGGCCTTCACATGGGAATAGAAATCGTAAAAGATAAAAAGACCAGAGAGCCGTTTGAGCCATCAGTCATGGCGGCTTCCCGGATAAACAAGCTGGCAATGCAGAAGGGGTGCATGGTCTTCCCCACCACCGGCACAGTGGAGGGGGTCAAAGGCGATGTTATCATGATGGCACCGCCGTATATCATCACCAAAGAAGAGATTGATTTAGGTCTGGATATGGTGGATGAAGCCATCACAGAATTTGAGAAACAGGCTCTAAAATAGCCGGGGACTATCCCAGGAGACTACCATGACAAAGGCAATTAAGCCAGGAACGGCGGAACCCAATCCCTTTACTGAAGTGCAGAAAAAAATTGCCTCAATCTGCCGCCAGCTTAATATCCCGGAAGGCATAAGCGCCCGTCTTCAGGTCTGCGAAAGCGAATTCATCGTCAACTTTCCTTTGCTCATGGATGACGGCTCGTATAAAATCTTCACCGGCTACCGCATCCAGCACAATGACAAGGCACAATTGACGTCAGTCATGGAGAATGCCTTTGCTGAAGTTCTTGATGTAAGTGAACGCCGTGATGTGGAAATGAGGGACGCCGCTTACATGCTTGCCATCCAGCGCGTCGCCAGCGCGATGATGATTCGCGGCATTTACCCGTAAGACAGGCAGGAGATACGCCGTGTCTTATTATGTCCGCCCCATGCGCCCGGAAGACGTCTCTCAGGTCAATGCCATTGACCGAGAAGCCTTTCCCACCCAGTGGCCCCCGCTGGATTACCGGCGTGAGCTTCAAGCGCAGTTGACCCGCCACATCGTCGTCTGCGAGGATGTGTCACCACCTCCACTGCCAGAAATGGGACAGCCACCGCAAAAGAAAAAGCGCGGCCTCTTCACCACCGTGATGAAGAGGCTGAATTTCAGCCACCTTTTCCACCATCGCCTGCCCCGGGTGGCTCCACAGCGTGTCCTCGGTTTTGCCAGCCTATGGGTCATCGCTGATGAAGCCCACCTGACCAATATCGCCGTGCGCAAGGATTTTCAGCGCCGTGGGCTGGGCGACCTTTTGCTTATCGCAATTATTGAACTCGCCGCTACTCTCAAAGCTGACTTTGTAACTCTTGAGGTGCGCGTCTCTAACCTGGTGGCGCAAAATCTCTATAAGAAATACGGCTTCACGCAGGTGGGGCTACGCCATGGCTATTACACCGATAACCGTGAAGACGCCGTCCTCATGTCCACAGAGAGCTTAAACTCTCCTTCATTTCAGAAGCGGTTCGCAGAATTGAAGCAAGCTTACCAGCAGAAATACGGAAGCATCGCTATTAAGTTAGACTAGCTGGAAGTAAGTGCGCCTCTCCCGCTTTACCATAAGCACGCTAAATGCTACAATGAAAGTCGTGCATGGTTGGACCTGTGGTCAAGGAGGGTAGGTACACATTATGTCCGGTCATTCTAAATGGGCAAACATTAAACATCAGAAAGGCGCCGCTGACGCCAAGCGCGGCAGAATCTTCACCAAGCTCATCCGCGAGATGACGGTAGCGGTTCGTGAGGGTGGCCCCAATCCAGAAGCCAACTTCAAACTAAGACTTGCCATCCAGAAAGCGCGTGATAACAACATGCCGCTGGACCACATTGAGCGAACAATTAAACGAGCCAGCGGTGCTGAAGAAGGCGCCGCCCTCATTGAGATGGTGCTGGAGGGCTACGGTCCGGGTGGCACCGCCATCATGGTGCAGGCCACCACAGATAATCGCAATCGCACGGTGCAGGATATCCGCAGTCTTTTCACCAAATACGGCGGCAACCTGGGTGAGACCGGCTGTGTTTCCTGGCTCTTTGAGAACAAGGGCGTCATCACGGTGAAAACAGACAGCATGAATCAGGATGACCTGATGCTAAACGCCATTGACGCCGGGGCAGAGGATGTCCAGCCGGCGGGTCCGGGCTTTGTTGAGATTTACACCAAGCCAGAGGAACTGGAAAAAGTCAAAGCCGCCCTTGAAGCAAAGAAAATCATCATTGAGCGTGCAGAAGTCTCCCTTCAGCCCAAGCAAATGGTCCAGCTTGATGAAAAAGCCGCCCTGACCACATTGAAACTGCTGGACAAGCTGGAGGAGCATGACGATGTCCAGAGCGTCGCCAGCAATGCTGATTTCTCAGATGCCGTGCTGGAGAAATACCAGCTTGAGGCGTCCAGCGGACGATGATTGTCTTAGGGATTGACCCGGGCACCATACGGATGGGCTACGGGGTGGTGGAAGAAAAAAACGGCGATATCGCCTTCATGGGCTGTGGCGCGCTGGACACGCCCAGACGCTCCTCAATCGGGGAGCGTCTGTATTTTCTGTACCGGGAACTTCTCAAGATTATGACGCGTTACCACCCGGAGGCGGTTGCCGTGGAGACCCCGTTTGTCTCAGAGAATATCCGCACTGCACTGGCGATTGGCAGAGCCCAGGCGATTGCCCTCCTCGCCGCGGCGGCTCAGCATATCCCCTGCTACGAATATACCCCCGCCCACATCAAGCAGATGATAACCAGCCACGGCGCCAGCACCAAAGAGCAGGTGCAGGAAATGGTGCGGCTCCACCTCAACCTGCCAGAAGCCCCCCAGCCCCATGACGCCGCTGATGCCTTGGCAGTCGCCATCTGCCATTTTCTTGAGATGCGCCTGAGCAACCTCATCGCCAGAGAAAAGGAGAACGTATGATTGCAAGCGTGCGCGGCAGAGTGGAAGCTTTCAGCAGCGGCTGGGCGGTGGTCAATGTTAACGGCATCGGCTTGCAGGTCTATGTGCCCACCCCCACCCTAGCCTCCATCGCCAGCATCGGCAAAGAGGTCCAGCTTTACACCCACCTCCAGCTCCGCGAGGACGGAGCCACCCTTTATGGCTTCGCTTCTCCGGAGGAGCTTTCCCTTTTTCAGACCTTGCTCAGCGTATCAGGCATCGGTCCCAAGCTGGCGATGGCGATGCTCTCCGCTATGAATGCGAACGAGCTTGCCGCGGCGATTGCCACCGGCAATATGGAGATGCTCACCAGCGTCCCCGGCATCGGCAAAAAGATAGCCAGCCGCATCATACTGGAACTGAAAGAAAAAGTGGGCACGGCATGGATAAGCGCGCCCGCCACCAGGCTTGCCCAGGAGAACACAGAGGTCATCTCCGCCCTCACTGCGCTGGGCTACTCCGCGGCAGAAGCCACCCGCGCCGTCTCCACCCTGCCGGCAGACTCCACCCTCACCCTTGAGGAAAAGGTGAAGCTGGCACTGCAGTATTTCGGTAAGTAAAAATGGTAAGATGAAACTAATATTGAAAGAATTATTTCAATTTCACTCATATTTTATTGCTCTACTTACAAAAATGCTAGCGAATAATTCTGCGCCCATGCTAATACGGCTGTTATTGCTTGTCAATATTTTGTAGTGAGTGCCCTTCCCTCATTCTTGTTTCAGGTTTTAGATTTGTGGTATAATGAGCAGTAATTTTGTCAAGGGAAGATTATGACCACTGAAAAAACTATAGCTGAAAAAAAGAAACCGGAAACTAAAGGCGCTAAAGCTCATAACTATGAACTGCTCTATATCATCAAGCCAGAGCTTGAGGCTGATGCCCTGGATGCCGTGGTGAGTAAAGTGAACCAGCTCATCACCGGCAAGGGCGGCACCATCACCGCAGAAGACCGCTGGGGAAAGCGCAAACTAGCCTACCCCATCAAGAAATTCTCGGAAGGCACGTATGTCCTGACCAAATTCAGCATGGCGCCGCAGTGGAGCCGGGAGCTTGAGTCCAGCCTGCGCATCACAGAGGAGGTCCTGCGCCATCTCCTGGTGAAGATTGAAAGCTAATCATTGCCCGGCGCGCACGGTCGTGTGGTGAGGGTAAGAGGAGGCAGAAAATGCCAAGCTTAAATAAAGTCATCATCATCGGCAATGTGGGAGGAGAGCCTGAAATGCGCTTCACTCCCAGCGGCAAGCCGGTGACCTCTTTCCGTGTCGCCACCAACTGGGTATCTCAGACGCCGGACGGCGAACGCAAACAGGAGACGGAATGGTTTACCGTAGTCGCCTGGAACAAGCTTGCCGAGCAATGCAACCAGTTCCTGGCAAAAGGACGCCTGGTATATGCTGAAGGCAGACTGCGCACCCGCACCTGGGAAGACCAGGAAAAGCAAACGCACAGCCGCATGGAAGTGATTGCCAATAAGGTCATCTTCCTTGACCGCCGCGGCACCGCGCCTGCGGGCGAAGGAAAAGCGGAAGAGAGCGGTGATTTAGAACCGGACGATATTCCATTCAACCAGTAACGCATAACTAGAAACTGAAGGGGTTAACTGCATGGCAGAAACAACGAGAGAAATCAAAGGCAAAAAGTGGGCCAAATCCAGATACGCGCCCCGGCGCAAAGTATGCACCTTCTGTAAAGAGAAGGTGAAGACCATTGATTATAAAGACGCGGCAAAACTGCGCTCCTATATTTCTGACCGGAGCAAGATTGACCCCCGCCGCCGCACCGGCACCTGCGCCAAACACCAGCGTCTGCTGGCAACCGCCATCAAACGGGCGAGAATCATCGCCCTGCTCCCATTTGTGCCGTCATTTGAGCGCCAGGCAGAAGCTCCGCCCGCACCGAAAGAGAAAGCCTGACGCCGCCTACCCCCTGACCTGAAGATTATTCACTGGAGAGCTAACGTGCCGAAAAGGACTTATCAACCGAAGAAACTGACCAGAAAGCGGGAACACGGCTTCCTGAAGCGCATGAGCACAAAAGGCGGCCGTGAGGTGCTCAGCGCCAGAAGGCGCAGAGGGCGCAAACGGCTGACTGTGGTTTAGCGGCAGGCAATAAGAGAAAACCGGGGGTGGTACGTGAGGGGAAAACAGTACCTTACCCGGGAGGCGCAATTCAGCGCCGTATTCAAGGAAGGAAAGACCTGGGTAAGCAATCTTGCCGTGATGAAAGCAATGCCTAACGGACTCGCTCTGTCACGATACGGCTTCGCGGTAAGCCGGAAGACAGGTAAGGCAGTGGTAAGGAATACCGTGAAACGCAGACTCAGAGAGATTCTGCGGTCGTCCAGAATACAGCCCGGCTGGGACATTGTTTTCATCGCCCGTCCTGCCTCAGCCAGTGTCAAATATGCCATCCTGGAAAAGGCAGTCAAGGGCTTGCTTTCCCGGGCAGGTCTGCTGGCAGAAGAATATGAAAAAGCTTGCCTTGGCACTAATTAAACTGTACCAGACAGCGCTATCCCCGTTCATGATGAAATCATGCCGTTTTATCCCCACCTGCTCTGACTATACCTATGAGGCAATCCTCAGATACGGCGCGGTCAAAGGCATCTGGCTGGGAATAAAGCGGCTTGCCCGCTGTCACCCCCTCCACAAATGCGATTATGACCCCGTGCCGTGATGTGAAAAACCATATGATGTCAATGCTAAGTAAAAGAAAAAGAATAGCTCTGCTGGCAATAGCGCTGATGCTGACAGGCATTCTCGCCTTTGCTGGCTGCACCGGACAAACGGTCCCGCGCGGGTGGTCAGGAGTGACTATCGCTGAAGGAGCGGCTTTCGTGGGCACGATGGGCGGGAAGCTCACCGCCATAAACGTTTCCACCCACCAGCGCCTGTGGCAAGATGTGAAGTTTGAGGGCAAAAAAGCCTCCGGGGGCTTTGGCTGTAGCCAGACCACGCTACCCGTAGTAATCTACGGTACACCGGCAGTAGCAAACAGGCTGGTCTATGTGACCGGCTATAACGGCAAAGTATACGCTCTGAACACCGCCACCGGCGCCCTGCGCTGGGTATATCCACGGGAAGGTGAGCTTGAGCCAATTGTTGGCGGCATCACTATCGCCCAGAACAAAGCCTATTTCGGCAGTGCTAATGGCATACTCTATGCTCTTGACGCTGAGACCGGCGACCGATTGTGGGAGTTCCGCACCGGCGCTAAAATCTGGTCACAGCCAGCAGTGAGTGAGGATACCGTTTACATTGGTTCATTTGATAAGAAGCTATATGCGCTGAACGCCGCCACAGGCCAGAGCAAGTGGTCCTTTGAAACTAAAGGCGCCATCGCCGCCACACCTCTGGTTGATGGTGATACGGTTTACATCGGCTCCTTTGACCGCAATCTTTATGCCCTCAATGCCGGAGATGGCTCCCTCAAATGGAAATTCTCGGCAAATAACTTCTTCTGGGCTAAACCCCTGGTTAATGACGGACTGGTCTACGCCGCGTCACTTGATGGCAATGTCTATGCCTTAGATGCAGACACCGGTGAAAAAGTGACTGAGTTCTCTCTGGGCAGTCCTGTCAGTTCATCGCCGGTCGTCGTAGGTAATAAAGTCATCGCCGCATCAGAAGCAGGCACGCTTTACTCTCTGGATGGCAGGAGCAATCAAAAGACACAGCTAACGAAGCTTGCCGAAACAGTTTACGCGCCGCTTGCCGCCAGCGACGGCGTCATCTATGTTCACACGGTGAAAGACATGTTTTACGCCATTGAAGCACGTTCCGGCGCTACGCTGTGGAGCTTAACATTAAAGGAGTGAGGTAGCTCTTTTGAGTATTGGTGACATCTGGAATATCGTCATCCTGGCGCCGATGATTAATGTCCTCATCATCGTGTCCCAGTATTTGTTCCATAACTTCGGGCTGGCGATTATCGCACTCACCATCGTCATCCGGCTGGCAACTCTGCCGCTTACCACCAAACAGGCTAAGGCGACCAAGTCAATCCAGGAGCTTCAGCCCAAGCTGGCTGAGCTTCAGAAGAAATACGCCCGTGACCGTCAGAAGCTGGCACAGGAGCAGATGCGCCTTTATAAAGAATCAGGGGTCAATCCCGCCGGCTGTATGCTCCCCATGCTCATCCAGATGCCCATCTGGATTGCCCTCTTCCAGTCAATCATCAAGGTGCTGGCGGTCATCCCGGAAGACTTCCTCAGCCTGTCAAAGTTCCTCTACCCCACCTGGTCTTCAGTTTTCACCCTTGTGCCGCTGGAAAGCAGGTTTCTCTGGCTTGACCTGGCGGTCCCGGATAGATTCCTAATTTTGCCTATTTTAGTCGGCGGCACCATGTGGCTCCAGCAGAAGATGTCCATGCCAGCAGTAGCTGACCCGCGCCAGCAGGCGCAGAGCCAGATGATGCTCTGGATGATGCCCCTCATGTTCGCCTTCTTTACCCTCCAGTTCCCCAGCGGGCTGGCGCTATACTGGGTAGCTTCTAACATCATCAGCATTATTATTCAGTACCGGGTGAGTGGATGGGGAGGTCTCATCACGCCGAAGCCGACCAAGCCAGTGAAGACCCCTTTCAAGCTGGTGAGCCGGGAGGAGACAAAACGGGAGGTAACCAGCTCAGAATCCGCCCCGTCTGAGACTAAGTCCGCAGAAACCACGCCCGCTGAACTGCCCGGGAAAAAGTCCATCTTCAGCTATCTGCCCTGGAAGAGCCGTGCGCAACATAAGAAAAAGTAAAGTAACTTTCTTATTTACTTAACCTTTGACGCCGTGAGAAATTTGCAGTATAGTGTTTTTATTATATGGAAGGTGATTACAATAGCGATATAGCCAGCGCCGCTAAAAGCGTCCTGGAGAAATTGCTTGACCTGATGGGGGTGCCTGCCACGGTTGAACTGCTGGCAGAAGCGCCGTTTCCTGAAGACATGGGCGGTGGCGAAAAGGCGCTCGCCTTTGACGTCAAGGGCGATGACCTGGGCATACTCATCGGGCGGCGGGGACAAACGCTTGCCTGCCTGCAATACATCGTCCGGCTCATCGTCACCCAGCAGACGAAATCGTGGGTGCCCATCATCGTTGACATAGAGGGCTACAGGCGCCGCCGCTATGAATCGCTCCAGGCACTAGCCTGGCGCATGGCGGAGCAGGTAAAAGCCAAGCGCATGCCCTTCGCATTGGAGCCCATGCCCGCCTTTGACCGCCGCGTCATCCATCTCTCCCTCGCCGACCATCCTGAGGTGACCACGCAGAGCACGGGCGAAGGAGAATCACGACGGGTGGTGATTTTACCTAAAGAAAAACTTGTCTGAGAGGTTTCACATAGCACAAAGCGATGACGGAGACGAGTAAGGGCAAAAGAGCCAGCCAAGCGAGTCTGGTACAGTGCAAGCAGATGCGCCTCTGCCCTGAAAATCACTCCTGAGCTGTCAGCAGAAATCCTTCAGTGAAGGAAAGTAGACCTGACCGGCAGTGTCCGCCCGTTACTGCGGACAAAAGCACAATAGCGTGCTTTAATGAGTGCCCCGCCGCAGGTGGGGAATGAGGGTGGTACCACGGGCAAAATGTTCCCGTCCTTCACTAAAGGGCGGGATTTTTATTTGAGAGGGGATAAAACATGTTTCATCCGGTGAGTGAAAAGTTCAACCTGCCACAGATTGAGGAGAAAATCCTGAAATGGTGGCAGGAAAATAAGATTTTTGAGAAAAGCGTGGACAACCGCAAAGGCGGTCCCCGCTTCACTCTCTATGAAGGACCGCCCACCGCCAACGGCAGACCCGGCATCCATCACGTCCTCTCCCGCATCTTCAAAGACATCATCCCGCGCTACAAGGCGATGAAAGGCTACTATACGCCGCGTATCGGCGGATGGGACACACACGGCCTACCGGTGGAACTGGAGATAGAAAAGGAGCTGGGTATCACCACCAAGACCCAGATTGAAGAGTACGGGGTCGCCCGCTTCAATGCCAAGTGCCGCGAAAGCGTCTTCCGCTATCTGAAAGACTGGAACGCCCTCACTGAACGCATCGGCTTCTGGATTGACCTGAAAAACGCTTACATTACCATGAAGAACGATTATATTGAGACGGTATGGTGGGCAATCAAGCAGATGTGGGACAAGGGACTGGTTTACCAGGGCTATAAGACCGCCGCCCACTGCCCCCGCTGCGGCACCTCACTCAGCTCCCACGAGGTCGCCCTCGGCTACGAGGACAACGTGGCAGACCCATCCGTCTATATCAAGTTCAAGGTGGCGAAAGCGCTTTACGCCAGACCTGATTTCCTCAAAAAAATTGAGAACCTCTACAGCCAAAAGGTTGCTGACTTCGCCCGCTGGCTGGTACAAACAACAGGCGATAAGCCCGTTTACCTTCTCGCCTGGACGACTACCCCCTGGACTCTCCCCGGCAACACAGCGCTCGCCATCGCTGCGGAAGCAGAATACGCCCTTGTGGAACTGGAAGAGGGCTATCTCATCCTTGCCGCGGCACGGCTATCTGCGCTGGGAATGGAAAATGAGAAGGTAATAGCCAGAATCAAAGGCGCTGACCTGGTTGACCTGCGCTATGAACCACTCTATGACCCCCATGAATTCAATGCCAGAGTAGAAATAATGGGCGGCGATGAAAAAGATGGCAAGCTCACCTCAAATGCAAAGTGGAGACAGACCGGCTCATTCAATTATCCCGTCATCGCCACAGACTTCGTTTCACTGGAAGACGGCACCGGCATCGTCCATGTGGCGCCTGCCTTCGGCGAGGTTGACTTTGAAGCCGGCAAGGCGCTCGGACTGGACTTCGTCCAGCCGGTAGACCTGCAGGGGAACGTCACCGGGAGCTATACCTTTGCCGGCAAATTCGTGAAAGAAGCTGACCCGCTCGTGATTGAGGAACTGAAGAAGACCGGCAAGCTCTTCCGCGCTGAGACCATCCATCACACCTACCCCTTCTGCTGGCGCTGTGCCACGCCGCTCCTCTATTATGTGAAAAAGAGCTGGTATATCCGAACGACCGCCGTAAAAGACCAGCTCATCAAAGGCAATAGAGAGATAAACTGGTACCCGGAGCATATCAAATTCGGCAGGTTTGGCGATTGGCTGGAGAACAACGTGGACTGGGCTTTCTCCCGCGAGCGCTACTGGGGCACGCCGCTCCCGGTCTGGCTCTGTGAAGCCTGTGGCACGTACGAATGCATTGGCGGGCTGGATGAGTTAAGGAAAAAACCGGATTTCTCCGGATTCAAAGAGCCCCTTGACCTGCACCGCCCTCACGTTGATGAGCTAACATACTCCTGCGCCAAATGCGGCGGGAAAATGAAACGCGTGCCGGAAGTAATTGACTGCTGGTTTGACTCAGGAGCGATGCCCATCGCGCAAAACCATTACCCGTTTGAGAACCAGACCATGTTTGAGGACGGACGCTTCCCTGCGGACTATATCTGCGAGGCGGTTGACCAGACCCGCGGCTGGTTTTATAGCCTCCATGCCATCTCCACCCTCCTCTTCGGTCGCCCCTGCTTCCGCAACGTCATCTGCCTGGGTCTCATCCTTGACGCCAAGGGCGAAAAGATGAGCAAAGCAAAGGGAAATGTCGTTGAACCTAACCAGATAATCAATAAGTACGGTGCGGACGCCCTCCGCTGGTATTTCTTCACCGCGGCTCCGCCCGGCAACGTGCGCCGTTTTGATGAAGCCATGCTTACTGAGGTCACACGGCGCTTCCTGCTGATGCTCTGGAACGTCTATTCCTTCTTCATCAACTACGCTAACATTGACAATTTCACGCCCAGCGGCGAAGAAGTACCCGTTCAATCTGAGCTTGACCGCTGGATTCTGTCCGAGCTTAACGAACTTATCGCCGATGTGGACTCCAGACTTGAGAAATATGACCCCACTGACGCCGGCAGAAGGATTGAAAGCTTCGTTAATGACCTATCCAACTGGTACGTACGGAGAAGCCGGCGCCGCTTCTGGAAGAGTGAAAATGACGCAGATAAGCAGTCAGCCTATGCCACCCTTTACCAGTGCCTTGTGACGCTGTCTAAGCTCATCGCACCCTTCATGCCGTTCCTGGCGGAAGAGCTATATCAAAATCTCGTCGTCTCGGTGAACCCGGACGCGCCGGAAAGCGTCCACCTCACTGACTTCCCCGCGGCAGACACAGGCAAAATTGATAAAAAGCTGGCATCAGAAGTGCGCCTTGCCATGCGTGTTTCCAGCCTCGGGCGGGCGGCACGGAGCGAAGCCGGCATCAAAGTGCGCCAGCCGCTGAAACAGCTCCTGGTCAAACTGAGCTCCGCCGACCAGAGAAAAGCCCTCCAGCGGCTTTCCGCCCAGGTCATGGAAGAGGTGAACGTTAAAGAGGTAACCGCCATTGATACTCTGCCGCAAGAAAGCTTCCCCTCAGCCACGGAGGGTGACATCACGGTGATGCTCAACACTGAGATTCCGCCCGAGCTGGCAACTGAGGGCATGGCGCGGGAGATTGTGCGCCGAATCCAGACCATGCGCCGCGCCGCGGGCTTTGAAATCACAGACCATATCATCACTTACTATCAGGGTGATGACTACATCAAGCAGGTCATTGCAGAATTCAGTGATTACATCAAACAGGAAACGCTCTCAGATAAGCTCACTGAAAGTATGCCCGCAGAAGATATCTTCACAGCAAGCTATAAGCTGTCCGGGCATGACCTCACGCTGGGAATAAGGAAACAGGGCTAGGCTCAGAATTTCTCTTAGCCGGTCGGGCGCGGGCTTTCTGCAAGAGTAACGGTAACCGTGTTTTCAGCCGTGCCCCTGATATAGGTGACCACCATCTGCTGACCGATTTGGGCACTGCGGATGGCAAGTATCAGGTCCTCCGTAGTTGACACCTCTTTGCCATCAATCTTGGTGATGACATCACCTGTCCTGAGCCCGGCTTTTGCCGCTGGGCTCCCGGCAACAACACCAGTAACAAGAACGCCTTTTTCCACAGATAACCCGTATCTCATCACCGCGAACCGGTCCACAGTATAGAGGGATACCCCCATCCAGGGCCGGGTGACATAGCCTTTCTGCACCAGTTCTCTGATAATGGGAATGGCGGTCTCCGTACTGATGGCATAGCCCATGCCTTCAACGCCTGAGGCGGCAATCTTGGCACTAGTGATGCCGATGACCTCCCCCGCAAGATTGACCAGCGGACCGCCACTGTTTCCGGGATTGATGGCGGCACTGGTCTCAATAAGGTCATAAAGTGTCTGCCCCTGGCCAACCGGTATGGAAACACCTTTATTGCTGATGATGCCCTCTGTTGCCCGGATGCCCTGACCGAGTGCATTGCCTATTGCAATTACCCAGTCCCCTACCCTCATCTTCGCTGAATTACCCACCTTCAAAGCCGGCAGATTATGGGCGTCAATTTTCATTATCGCCAGGTCGGCGAGTGGGTCAGTGAAAACTTTCTTTGCGTCCACATCAAACGTACGGCCGTCCTCCAGTGTGGCGCTGATGGTGGTGGCACCTTCAACCACATGATTATTGGTGACGATGATGCCATTGCTATCAATAATCCATCCTGAGCCAGCGCCTTTCTCGGTAAACCGCCGATTGAAGAAGTCAAAAGCCACCGCTTCAGTATTAATAGCCACCACTGACGGCTTCACCATCGCCACCACATCAGCAATATTGGGTAGGACAGCCGTCTGATTGTTTGGTGACGGAGACACAGGCGGCGTCCAGCTCGGGTTAATTGGCACAGAAGGAGTGCCCGGGAGAGGCGTGGACGGCGCTGGCACCGGCTGAAAACTGGGAACGGCGGGAGTGGGCAGAGTAATCTCAGGCAGGGCACAGCTTGCCGTAAGCAAGAGAGAAAGAGTGACAGCCAAAGAAAGAATTAAAGAGAATATGCTTACCTTTTTCATGTTCACGGTTTATTGTAACACGATATAAAAGAAAGGGTCAAAGAAATTCTTTATTTGCGTTTTCGTTTCCTGGCTCCTCTTTTTGGAAAACGAACCTTCGTGGCAAAAGTTAGTTTGGGCATCAAAATCGCTCTCATTCATTCCTCCCTTGGTTAAGAATAATGAGGTACAGACCGCTCGGGTTTTGCCGCGGTCAGCGGGCAACCAGGACTGGTTGCTGGCTTCCATCAGAGGGGGAGAGCCCTATCTCAAAAAGAAAAACCCCCTCCACCACAATAGGAGGAGGGGGTCTGACAAGCAGAATGGTAAACTAGGATCCAGCCACCTTGGGCAGCGCCGCCAGCGCTTCTTTCACTTTCTCCACCGGATACTCATAGTCCTGAAGCTTGCCGGCAAGATACTGGTCATAGGCAGCCAGGTCAAGCAATCCATGACCGCTGAGATTGAAGAGGATGTTCTTAGCTTTGCCTTCCTCCTTACAGCGGATTGCCTCATCAATGACCACCTTGATAGCGTGAGCTGACTCCGGCGCCGGGACATATCCCTCAGCGCGGGCGAACTTCACTGCCGCCTCAAAGACCGGCACCTGGTATTCCGCCCTGGCTTCAATCAAGCCCAGCTTATAAAGGTGGCTGATGATAGGTGCCATACCATGGTAACGCAGACCGCCGGCATGCACGGGTGGCGGGACGAAGGTATGCCCCAGCGTGCACATCTTGAGCAAGGGTGTCAGCCCTGCCTCATCACCAAAGTCATAAGCATAGACGCCCTTGGTGACATGGGGACAGGCTTCCGCCTCAGCCGAAATAATGCGCAGATTCGGTCTCTTACCTTTGATTTTGTCTTTCAGGAAAGGCAGGAAAAGACCGGCAAAGTTTGAACCGCCACCGATACAGCCGACGATAATATCAGGGTAGTGCCCGGCTTTTTCCATCTGCTTCATGGCTTCCTCGCCGATGATGGTCTGGTGCAGGAGGACATGGTTCAGCACACTGCCCAGGGAATAGTGCGAGCCCTCATGAGTGGCGGCATCCTCCACCGCCTCACTGATGGCAATGCCCAGGCTACCCGGGCTTTCCGGGTCCTTGGCGAGGATGTCACGGCCTGCCTTGGTATCCTGGCTGGGGCTGGGAACAACCTGTGCTCCCCAGGTCTCCATCAGTATTCGGCGATAAGGCTTCTGAAAGTAGCTCGCCTTGACCATGTAAACCTTGCACTCAAGCCCGAAGAACATACACCCCATTGCCAGAGCACTGCCCCATTGTCCGGCGCCTGTCTCTGTGGCAAGGCGTTTGACGCCCTCTTTCTTGTTATAGTATGCCTGGGCGATGGCGGTATTGGGTTTATGGCTCCCAGCCGCATTCACGCCTTCATACTTATAAAAGATGCGGGCGGGTGTACCCAGCGCCTTCTCCAGCCTGAAAGCGCGGTGGAGGTTAGTGGGACGATAGGTACGGTAGACCGCCAGTACCTCCTCAGGAATTTCAATGTAGCGCTCCGGGCTGAACTCCTGCATGATGAGCGCCATAGGGAATAACCGCTTCAGGTCGTCCGGGGTCACCGGCTTGCCGGTGCCAGGATGAAGCACCGGCGGCAGGGGCTCCGGCAAATCTGGCAAAATGTTATACCAGGCGGTGGGCATCTCTTTTTCCGTGAGCATATATTTGGTTGGTTCCATTTTTGTCTCCTTTTATGTTAATTCTTTATGCAGACATTTTGCGCTTAATCACTATTTTCTCCCGCCAGGGCACCACCAGTACCGTGTTCTTTTTGCCATGCCGTCCCTCCTTTTCTGTACCACTAAAAGAAAGCCCCCGCCGTAAAGGGGCGGGGGCTCTTATCCGCGGTGCCACCCTTCTCAGATATCCCGAGAAAAAACGGTGCGGATATCTATCTCATTCAGGTACGTCCCCTCATTTGAGGGAAGATACCCTGGGACTTGATAACGCTTCCCCTGCGTCAGAGCTTACTTGTCCCTCACCCCGGTGAAGAACGTTCGGCTTGCGGCTCCCAGGTCCATTCAGTTTCCGCCATGGCATCGGCTCACACCGTACCCGACTCTCTGAGCCACGCTCTGAAACTTACTAGTCCTGTTCTACGCCTTTGCTAATTGCGCTTAAGTATAGCAGTATGACTTTTATTTTGTCAAGTGCGCGGTTGAAGCCGATGTAAGCGTTATGTTATACTGATAGTCAGCACAAATTGCATGCCACAAAAAGGGGGATTTAATTTGCCAGAGACAATACCAGGAACTGCACAGACCGGTGCCACGCCCGCAGCCGCGCCTGCGCCCGCACCGACGACCACGACAACAATCAAACAGCTACTAGAAGCCGGCGCCCATTTCGGGCATCAGACGGGACGCTGGCATCCACGCATGAAAAGCTACATCTACACCAAGCGTGACGGCATCCACATCATTGACCTGGAAAAGACCGTAGTGATGCTAGAGAAAGCCTGCAACTTCGTCAAAGAGGTCGTCTCCCGGGGCGGGACGATTCTCTTTGTGGGCACCAAGAAACAAGCCCAGGAGTCAATCGCTGAGGAAGCCAAACGCTGTGGTATGTATTATGTAAATCAAAGGTGGATTGGCGGCATGCTGACGAACTTCGCCACCATTCAGAGCCGCATTGACCACCTCGTCCGTCTAGAAGACCAGCAGGCAAAGGGAGAGTTTGAACGCCTGTCCAAAAAAGAGTCCCGGAAGCTCACGGAGGAAATCGCCAAGCTCAATAAGCAGATGGGCGGCTTCAAAGAAATGACCAGCCTGCCCGGTGCGCTCTTCATCGTGGACCCGGTGAAAGAGAAAAACGCCCTTTCAGAAGCAAAACGCATGGGCATACCGGTGATTGCCATGGTGGACACTAATTGCAATCCTGATGAAATAGACCACCCCGTTCCCTCAAATGATGACGCCATCCGCGCCATCAAGCTGATAACCAGCAAAATAGCGGAAGCCGTCATTGAGGCTAAAATGAGCCTCACCGCAGGACCGATAGAAAAGACAGAAGTTGAGACAGAAGAGACGCCGGGAAAGACGCTTGAGTCTACAGAGCCACTCATCTTCACACCGGACGAAAAATAAGGGAGGAAAACCTTGGAGATATCCACAGAACAGATTAAAGAACTGAGAAATCTATGCGGCGCCGGCATCATGGAATGCCGCGGCGTGCTGATGGAAGTTGAGGGCGATATGCAGAAAGCCCTCAAGTTGCTCAAAGAGCGGGGGCTCATTAAGGCACAGAAAAGGGCAGACCGCGCCACCACACAGGGACTTGTGGAAGCTTATATTCACACCGGCGGGCGTATCGGTGCGCTGGTAGAGGTGAACTGCGAGACGGACTTCGTTGCCCGCACGGAAGAGTTCAAACAGCTGGCACATGACCTGGCAATGCAGGTTGCCGCACTATCCCCCAAATATATCCGCAAAGAGGAAATTCCTGAAGGTGCAGATATTGACCCGCAGACAGCCTGTTTGCTCCAGCAACAATATATTAAAGACCCCACCATGACCGTCAATGATGCCATTGCCCAGGTCATCGCCAAAACCGGAGAAAACATCAGGGTAAGCCGATTCGCCAGGTTTGAACTGGGAATTAAGGAAAGTGCCTGCTGAAATCAAATATAAACGAGTGCTGTTAAAGCTCAGCGGTGAGTCACTTGGCGGTGCAAGCGGCTCCGGGCTGGATATCTCCGTATTGACCAGAATTGCCAAACAAATCAAACGCCTGTCTGAAATGGGAGTGAGCGTGGGGATTGTCGTAGGCGGGGGTAATATCTGGCGCGGAGCGGAGGCAGAGGCACACGGCATGGACCGCGTCACTGCTGACTACGCGGGCATGCTGGCAACCATCATTAATGCCCTTGCCCTCCAGGACGTGCTGGAGAGAGAAGGGGTGGTGGTAAGAACCCAGTCAGCCATCGGAGTCAATCAGGTGGCTGAGCCTTACATCAGAAGACGCGCCCTGCGCCACCTTGAGAAAGGGAGGGTCGTCATCTTCGCCGGAGGCACCGGCAATCCTTATATGACCACGGATACCGCCGCCGCACTGAGAGCCATTGAGATAAACGCAGACGTCCTGCTGATGAGCAAAAACCATGTGGATGGCGTCTATAGCGCTGACCCTCACAAACACCCTGGTGCCAAGAAATTTGACCGGCTGACGCATATGGAAGCCATCAATTTGAGGCTTGAAGTGATGGATGCCACGGCACTTTCTCTGTGCCTGGAAAATAAACTGCCCATCATCGTCTTTGACCTGGAAGCCCCGGAGAGCATGGAAAAAGCGGTCACCGGTGAAGCCATCGGGACCCTGGTGTACAGTGGGTGAGAGTATGGTTACAAATACGTTAGTCAGCATTGAAGAAAAGATGAAAGCCACCGTGGCGGGCCTGAAAAAAGACCTCGCCACCCTGCGCACCAGCCGTGCCTCGCCAGCGCTGGTAGAGCACCTGAAGGTGGACTATGCCGGCGTGCCCACACCGCTCAACCAGCTGGCGAGCATCTCCGCCCCTGAGGCAAGGATGCTCATCATCCAGCCCTGGGACAAAAGCAGTATCACCAGCATTGAAAAAGCCATCCTCAAGTCAGAGCTGGGACTGAACCCATCAAGCGATGGAAACGTCATCCGCATCAGCATTCCGCCACTATCAGAAGAACGCCGGCAGGAGCTCATCAAAGTGGTGCGCCGCAGAGCGGAAGAGCGCCGTATAGTGGTGCGCAACCTGCGCCACGAGGCGATGAATCAGCTCAAAAACATGGAGAAAAACAAGGAAATCTCTCAGGATGACCACAAACGCGCCCTGACGCAACTGCAGAAGCTCACTGACGGCTATATCGCCGCCATTGACCAGACGGCGAAAGATAAAGAAACAGAGCTCCTGGCAGTGTAGCCTGCCCTTTTCCTTCACGGCTGAGGCAAGATGAAAGAGGCGTCTCCTGTAAAAAAAATTGCGCATTTACCGGTTCATGTCGCCATTGTCCCGGACGGCAATGGCAGATGGGCGGAGAGGCGGGGACTGCCCAGGCTCATGGGACACCGCGCCGGCGTCAAGAACATGCGCACCATCATTGAATATCTCAACGATTATGGCATAAAATACGTCACCCTTTATGGCTTTTCTTCAGAGAACTGGGCAAGGCCAAAAGATGAGGTTGACGGTCTCTTCCAGATTCTCAAGGAACGGATAGAGCAGGATGTTCCCAAACTGCATAAGAAAGGCGTCAGAGTGCGCCACCTGGGGCGCCTGCACGAGCTTCCAGACTGGCTGCAAAAGTCCGTGCGTGAGGCGATGGCGCTGACTGAACAAAACACCGGCCTGGTGCTCAACCTGGCGTTTAACTACGGCGGGAAACTAGAGATTGTAGATGCGGTGCGCCGCATCATCGCTGACGGGGTGCCACCGGATAAAGTTGATGAGAAGCTCTTCAGCAATTACCTGTACACCGCAGGACTGCCGGATGTTGACCTGCTCATCCGCACCGGTGATGAACTGCGCCTGAGCAATTTCCTCATCTGGCAAACCGCTTACAGCGAATACTATTTCACAGACGTCCTTTGGCCCGATTTCAACAAGAAAGATATTGATAAAGCCCTCATCGCCTACAGCCACCGCGAGAGGCGCTTCGGCGCGCTATTGTAATGCTCAGAAAAAGGGTTGTCACGGCGCTCTGCGGTCTGCCCATAGTTGCCCTTGCCGTGTGGTTTGGCCACCCTCTCCCCTGGTTCACCATCCTTGCCGCGCTCTGGGGAGTGCTGGCAGTCCTTGAGTTCTACCAGCTTGTTGCCGCGGCTAAGGTGCCGGTGCTCATTTCCTTTGGCATCGCCTGGACATTCGTCTTCATTGTGAGCCCGCACGCCGGGCATGATGCCACATTACCCATCATCTTAACTTCCGGCATCGTGTTCTCCCTTATCTGGCTGGTCCTGCGTTCCCACCGGGAGGGAGCGTTTGCCGGTTGGGCTTGGACGCTTGCCGGTATGCTCTACATTGGCTGGCTGATGAGCTACCTTGTAGCACTGAGGCTTGAAGCCGGGAGGAACTGGGTCTATTTTGCCCTTTTCACCACCTTCGCCTCGGACACCGCCGCTTACTTCATCGGCAAAACTTTCGGGAAGCACTATCTTGCCCCCCGCATCAGCCCCCACAAGACCTGGGAAGGCGCGGCAGGCGGCATCCTGGGCGCGGTCATCATCGGCGCGCTCTTTTCATTGCCTTCCCCCATCAGCATACCGGTGGACATCTGGCTGATAGTCCTGCTCAGTGCGCTGGTGAGCATCTTCGGCCAGTTCGGTGACCTGGCTAAGTCCCTGCTGAAACGCAATGCCGGCGTGAAAGACTCCGGAAAGCTATTGCCGGGGCACGGCGGGGTGCTTGACCGCACTGACAGTGTCATCTTCGCCGGGGTGGTGGTTTACTACGCATTTCTGCTCACGACCGGATGACTAAGGGCTGAACTCACTGGTTAATTACGTCGTCAAGCTTTTCCAGCATCTTTATCAGGTCAAAGAGCGCATAGTGCGCGGCGCGCGTCTTCATCTGATACAGCTTGCCAGAGTAACTATTCACCTTGGGTGAGCTGGTGAGCTCACTATCAGTAGCAATGAGCACCTGGGTGAGGTCATCGCCTTCTATCACGCCATCAACGCCGATGCCGATATCAGACTTGAACTTCTCTCTCACCAGGGAAGCCATAGCGGCAACGGAATCCGGGCTTGCCCTGCCGGTAGTGAATGACCTGTCAAGACCCAGCGCCGCCTTCACCGCGTCAGAAGTGACTGTCATGCCGCCATTGAAGAACTTCTGGCTCTGCGGAGTGCTGGCAAGTGTCTGGGTCAGATACCCACCGGTGAACGTCTCAATGACCGCCAGTGTGAGACCCTTCGCCATGAGGAGTCTGCCGAGAACGCCTCCTTGAGTATCATCATCAAAGCCCCATATGGCATCGCTGAGGATGGCTTTCACATCCGCCTCGCGCCGGGCAATCATCTCCCGCGCTTCCTCTGGCTTGGATGCCTTGGCGGTGATGCGCAGGTAGATGCCGTCCAGCTTGGCGTAGGTGGCAAGGGTGGGATTGGATGCGGCGATATACTCCGCCAGCAGTTCGTCTATCTTTGATTCAGAAATACCAAAGACCTTGACCACGCGGGAAAGGATGATGGCACCCGCCTTCTCCTGGAGCCTGGGGAGGACCTGGTTTTTCCACATCATCTGCATCTCATGGGGCGGACCGGGCATGGTGACAATGATGCGCCCGTCCTTCTCCACCCACCAGCCAGGGGCGGTCCCAAAAGGATTTGGCAGGATGGTAGCTGAAGGAATGACCATCGCCTGACGGATATTGTTCTGGGGCATTTCCATGCCGCGCTGGGCAAAAAACTTAATGAGGTGCTGTTTTATTTCCTCGTTGACCTCCAGTTTCTCACCCAGAAATGCGGCAATGCACTCCCGTGTGATATCGCCCTGCGTGGGTCCCAGACCGCCGGTGGTGAAGATGATGTCAGAGCGGTTCCACGCCTGCTCCAGCATACCGCACAATCGCTTACGGTTATCACCCACTGATGAGGTATAGAACAGGTCTATGCCAAGCAACGCCAGTTGACTGGCAATGTAAGGAGTATTGGTGTCAATGATTTCACCCAGTAGCAATTCCGTGCCGATGGATATGGTCTCCGCTTTCATCTTAACCGTCCATTCTTATACTGCAAAGCCATTTAATTCTACTCTGAAAAGAGCTTCCTTGTAAATAATTAACAAGCCTGTTTTGGTTGACAAACAATGGAAAAAGTATCAGAATACGAATACCAAGGGTTTACCTATCTCTACTCAGGAGGCATACCATGGAAACAGGCACGTGGAAAGTAAAAACAGGCCTCGCCCAGATGCTCAAGGGCGGGGTTATTATGGACGTGGTCACTCCAGAGCATGCCAAGATTGCTGAGGACGCCGGCGCCTGCGCCGTCATGGCTCTG
>Ga0185342_1000172_pt1 | contig 35690 bp, 31 predicted proteins | sample ConPoolayeEmetaG_FD_128045 | JGI IMG/M metagenome (GOLD analysis project Ga0185342, IMG submission 128045) | Hot spring microbial mat communities from California, USA to study Microbial Dark Matter (Phase II) - Cone Pool mat layer E metaG... ... | reverse complement strand
GATGAATCGCCAAAAAGCTTATAAGAAAGTAGGAAAGGATGATGATTGTTGGTAGCTGAAGGGTTTGGCTTGGGCTTAAGGGGCTAAACAAGACGCAGCTCCCATGAGGGTGCCAACATAGACGCCGTTCCCCTAAAGGGAAGAGCGTGTTAACTGGGTGGTGGCACACCCATTGCTTCGAAGGCTCCCGATGAGCCAGAAGCAAGAATCTCCCGACTTTAGTCGCGGAGAGTGTCAACCTAGCTTTAACTCAGAAAGCCTGTTGGGAAATCGATTCGAGTATCAAGGTCTTTTTTCCAAGAGTAGGAACCGATTTTTATAAATTTTTGAGTAATAGGTCTTCATCCTCTTCCGCTGATTCTAGGATATTGTCAGGTATTTCTTGTGGGGGGAACTTTTTGTCTATTAACAACTTGGTTTTGGCTGCAATCGATGTGTATCCTTTTTTGACTTATTTTTATCGGGGTTGTTATATTACCCTTCCAGAGTAGAGGAATTGGTATAAAAGTTTACTAATAGTGATTTAAATTTGGTGGAAGAGTGGAATATCATTTTTAATACAAGATTATTTCATAATAATTGGTGGTGTTTTTTGGTTCCCGAGGTTATTGCTGTCGGTGAAGTATTGATAGATTTTGTTGCTTCTGAGCCTGTTTCTTATGAGGAGGTTAAGTTTTTTGAGAAGTGTTTCGGCGGTGCACCCATGAATACTGTGGTGGGGGTGTCCCGGTTGGGTGTGAGCAGTGGAGTAATAACGGCGGTGGGCGATGATTCCTTTGGAAATTTTTTGAGAAGGGAGCTTGAGAAAAACGGGGTTGATGTTTCCCATGTTGCAGTTAAGAAGGGAAAGCGAACCACGATTACATTCGTTGCAAATGACCCTTCTACTGGTGAGAGGAGCTTCATGTTTTATAGAAAGCCTTGGATAAGTGGTACAGCGGACACCTCGCTGGAGGTGGAAGACATTGATGGAAGCTACATTTCTGGTGCCAGTATTCTCCACGTGTCTGGATTCTCGCTCTCACAGAATCCCTGTAGAAACGCTGTCTTTAAAGCCATAGATTGTGCAAGGAAGGCGGGGGTAAGAGTTTCATTCGACCCCACTCTTAGAATTGATGTGTGGGATTCCCCCAGTGTTTTGAGGAAAACTTATGATAAGGCACTTAAATCGTCAGATATAGCATCCTTTTCCAGGGAGGAGGCGGAGTTCATCTTTCAAACTGAGGATCCCGAAGAAGCGGCTCACAAAGCCCTAGGATATGGAATCAAGATTGTAGGTATCAAATTGGGTGATAGGGGATCCATGATATTTAACGAGGCTGGTGATAAAGTCGATTTGCCAGCCTTCAAGGTTAAGCCTGTGGATACAACAGGAGCCGGTGATGGTTGGAATGCCGGTCTCCTTGTGGGGCTGATTAAGAATTGGGACTTGAAAAAATGTATTACTGTTGCAAATGCTATAGGGGCTCTTATCGTTACTAGAAGGGGTGCCATCACGGCTTTACCAAATAGGGAGGAGCTTCAAAAATTTTTGAAGAATAGGGCTAAAATCGACATTGAAATTTGACAATACGTGACTCCTAACACTATTTTTTAACTTGGTTACAGAAAATTTGGGAAGAAAGTCCTCTTATTACTGTTTTACTTTTTCTAGTATGTAGTCTAGAAGGAGGTCGGCTATTGGCACTTTTGTTGCCTGGTATAAGCCCTTCCATGTGGGGGAAGAATTGACTTCTATTATTACGGGGCCGTTTGGGCCCTCAAGTATGTCCACCCCGGCGTATTCGCAACCAACAACTTTTGCCGCCTTTATGCTGAGGTCTTCCAGTTCGGGTTCAAGTTTGCATGCTACTGGTTTCGCCCCCTGGAAGACGTTTGTTTTCCAAGAATCTGATATTCGGTACATTGCAGCTACAACTTCTTCTCCGATGGTGAAGGCTCTTATGTCGCGGTTTCCGTGGGGTACGAATTCCTGCATGTAAATCACAAGATTTGAGAAGGCAAGGTTTTCGAAGACTCGTGAAGCTGTTTCAATGTCGGTGACTCTAGTCATTCCCTTCCCTTGGGAGCCAAATAGGGGTTTAACAACCACATCACCCATTTGTTTAAAAATTTTTAGAGCTTCGGAGGCGTCCTCAGTAACAAAGGTGCGGGGGGTGGGCAATCCTGCTTCCTCCAGTAGCGCCGATGCGTAAAACTTGTCGCTGGCCCTCTCTATAGCTGAGGGAGGGTTGTAGATTTTCATACCTAAGCGCTGCAATCTGTGGAGCGCATCCATTCTCAGTATTACCTCCTCCAGCGATCCCTGATTGAAGCCTCTGAAAATTAGGGCGTCAAAATCCAGAAGGTTTAGATTTCCAAGTGATGCCGGAGAGTTAGCTGAAACACCTAGAACTAGTTTTCTCATGGGAATTACCACTGTCTTAACATTTTTTCTTTCCGCAGCCTTGAGCAGTTGGGGAACCGCGAAGCCCTTTTCTCCGCCTTCTGTTAGAATACCAATCATGCTCTCACCCTTAAATGGAATAAGTTTGCTTAACCTTTTAAAAATTGATTCTAAGGCCTCCACTTTTGGGTCTAGAAAATGCATTGGAAAATTTTAGGGAGTTAGGATTCCTAAAAATGTAAGTTTGATATCTATACTTCCATTCGTTTGCCTAGAAGGGAGCTGCTTATTATTCTTATTATTGAGTAGCGGTTCTCGTAATTATTGGTGACGTAGTCTATTTTCAGTTCCAGAAGTTTTTTAATTTCTTCAATTAATTTTAAAAGTTGGTCTCGGCATTCTCTGAATTCTTTTATCCAGTGGTGTTGGCTGGCTCCGCTTTGGAAGGGGAATCTGTCACGTTCGATGTAGGAGCAGATTTCGTTGAAAATACTCATAGGAATCAGTTTATAGTCGTTTATGTTTTCTTGCTTTTTAGTCTTTAGAAGATCCTCAAGCTCATAGCTATGTTTTATGTTCAGTATTTTTCCGCTGTAAAAATCGGAACTATAAGAGTCGTAAAGTTTGGCTTCAACTAGTTTAAGCTCCTGGTCATCCATTTCTAGATCCTGTTTCCTCTTCTTTAGAACGTCACGTATAGAGAACCGGAGAATCTTTCCCGCCTCTAAATATAGGTAAAAGTATTCTTTGGCCTTTTTGTAAAAATCCTCAATAAGCTGAGCTATGTCCCCGGGAGCTCTCCTCTTAACACTGGGAGGAAGCTTCTCCCAAAATGTCAGCGGATTCTCTTGACGTATATCAACTTGACGTGGAATTTGGTACAAATTCACGTTTTCCCAAATTTTTCCAATCTGGTCATATAGGGGCTCATAGATTTCGTATTTATTTTTTATAGCCAGTTGCCCCTCCTTTTCCAGCCCGCGCAGGAAGAAATCTAGGAAAAATACGGTTGCACCCCCTATGATTGCACCCACAATAACGCTAAGAATTATCAGCAGATAGTTTGTTCCAAGTTCCATATTTTTTCACGACGTGATTTTGGATTTCTCATTACTTTAAATCTCTTAAAATAGGCTAAAAATATTATCATCACGGACATACCAAATAGGAAACCAAATCATTTCTTAGCCATAAAAGCCCTAAATTTTTAATAAAAAATCCAAAAATTAAAGTTATGAGTGAAAAGTTGGAGTGATTTGTAGAAAGGTTTTATAATAGGTTTTACTCAAAAAATAGTAGGATTTGGGAGAGATGATTCTCAATTTTGTGGCGTTAAGCGTTTCTTATTTTTAGAGTTGGTAGGTGGGCAATAGTTTGATAGTTGAATCCGTAAGGGTCAGATTGGAGGATGAACTCACACTGGTTAATCGCCTGATTTCTGACCTTAAGCGAGATTTGAGAGAGGGGCAAGATGAGAATCTGGGTTCTATGCTTGTTCGGTTAGAAAAAGCGCGGGAGCATCTGGTAAGAGCACTAATATATGCCAACGAGGATTTTCAGATACTCCCGAAATACCGAGATAACCCAGACTACATTTTCATTCTAAACCTTTTGTTAAAGTATCTGGAGCCCGACGAATTCCTCCGAGATTTCAGCTTTGGGGATTTTAAAGCAGATTTGCTGATTAGGGAAAAAAACACTTGGGGTTTCCTGTGGATAGTCTATGAGCCGGAAGAGTGCTTTGGTTATGTTAAAGGGTTACATAAATTTCTGGAAAAGGTAAAAGAGTACAGCAAACCAGACCCAATTATTTACAAAGTCAAAGTTCAAGACAGGGAAGGACTGCCTTTTAAAGCAATACTATGTTTCACAAAGGACATTCCCATAAATCTCCTAGAAGAGATACAAAAGCTATCCGAAAAGAAAATCGTAGTAAAAGCCTACCTCATAGACTTGGAAAAATTCCCACACATGATCATCGAACCCCTCCTCTAAAAGCCCCAACAAAGACAAAAAACATTCCATATAGAAACAAGATAAACAGCGCCTTATCCTCTTGTGGGCACTCTTGTGTTGACACAGCCTGCGCTAAGGGGGCAAACCAAAATTAAAATCAAATATCGAGGTCTAAACATCAAAGTGTCAAAACGAGGAAAACCAAAAAGGAAACTAAAAGGTAAGAGTAAAAATTGGTGACACCACCATCTTTTAAAGACAAATTGGATTAGCCTTTTCCCAGGCAGCTCAGAATAAGATTAAATATCAATATTACTTAGCTTTCTTGTTCACTAAGAATAAATTATCATTAAACACGGGGACAGTGTCTTGGAAAAAAACTACAACATAGTGCTGGTCGGAGTCGGTGGCCAAGGCATTGTTTTAGCCTCAGACATATTGGCCATGGCGGCTTTGGAGGAAAATTCGAAGAACAAGGTTAGAACTTCGCAACTTAAGGGAATGAGCCAACGCTCCGCCTCAGTTATAGTCCATCTCAGGTTTGGTCCAAGCGTGGAAAGCCCGCTAGTAACCAAAGGTTCGGTTGATGCTCTCCTCTCACTTGAGCTATCAGAAGGCTTACGCTACATGGATTACCTGAACGAAAACTCCATAGCAATTATAAATAATGAAATTAATATTCCCCCAGTCATCTTCCGAGAACAAAAGGTAGAAATCGACCCTTCACTGTGTTATGGTTGTGGAAACTGCCTTGCAGACTGTAAAGTTAACTATTATTTTAAGGGAAACCACGATTTCTTGGCACTCAATTCTCCGGCTACAAGTGTTATTAATGGGAAGTGTGTGATACAGGACTCCTGCACGGGATGCGCACAATGTTTCCATGCCTGTCCCCGGTCAGCTAAGAGATTACTGGAAAATGCTGTCTACCCCGAAATGAGTCAAGTTGCCAGCGCAATAAAAAAATTTACGGACAATGTGTTTATAATTCCAGCGACAGATTGGGCGAGAGAGTTAGGTAATGCCAGAGCAGCCAACATCCTACTTTTAGGAGTACTACTGGGAACCGGTAGGTTGCCCTTGAGTATAAAAACAGTTGAATCATGCATATTAAAACTAATCCCCCAAAAGTTACTAGATACAAACCTTAAGGCTTTAAGAAAAGGGGTGGAAAAGGGTCAAGAAATCTCAAGAACAGTCTTCGAAAAACCATTTTTGGAAACAGACTAATCCTCACAACATATTGATAAGAAACACTTAGTTGGCCTAATAGATTTGGCAGTTTTGGCTTCTATGTTAGGCACCACTTTCATGTAGCAACATTTAAACAACTCCCTTTTTAGATCAACTCGAATATTCGACCGTCGAAGACTAACTTTGTATGCCTTATTTCAAGCATGCGTGCTTGGTTTTCGCTTATATTTAAAAGGGAATTCCAGAAAAATGTTATATTTCTTGGAGATTCTCGTTTGGGTAAAGATTTGTTGGGATGATGAAATGAGTAGACCCATATTTGCTCAGGATGCTGTTGGTACACGGGCTATTTTGTTGGGAAACGAAGCCATTGCACGTGGAGCTCTGGAGGCAGGAGTAAGAGTGGCAGCGGGATACCCAGGAACCCCTGCAACAGAAATAATTGAGACACTTGCCGAGATATCCCGATTTTACCCCGAAATTTATGTGGAGTGGTCTATAAACGAGAAGGTTGGTTTTGAAACTGCCTTCGCTGCTTCCATGTGTGGAGTAAGATCAATGGCCTGTATGAAGCATGTTGGTCTCAATGTCGCCTTGGACAGTTTTGTAACCGCGTGTTATGCGGGAGCTAAAGGCGGCTTTGTACTAGTTAGTGCTGATGACCCCGACTGCCACTCAAGCCAGAATGAGCAGGATAATCGTCAACTGGCTAAATTGGCTTTTTGCCCTGTGCTCGAACCTGCGAGTGCAAATGAGGCAAAAGAAATGACCAAATATGCATTCGACTTTTCGGAACAGTACAGAACTCTAGTTATGCTACGCACCACCACGAGATTAAGCCACTCCCAACAGGACGTGACACTGGGAGAAATACCGCCAATAAAGAAGAGGGGGAAATTTGACCATGATAAAAGCCGGTGGACATTTCTACCTGTAAATGCGAGAAAACGGAGGAGACTGATGCTTGAACGGATGGAGAAAATAAAAGAAGCGGTTGAAACTAACCCCTTCAACAAAACGGCGATAAATGAAAAGTCTGTAGTTGGTATAATAGCCTCTGGACTTGCTCACACTTATGTAGTTGAATGTTTGGAGAAAAACAACCTGGCGGATAAGGTTTCATACTTGAAGCTGGCCACAACATTCCCCCCACCCAAAAAGCTCCTCAGTGAATTCATCTCAAACCTAAACCGAGTACTGATAGTGGAGGAACTTGAACCATTCGTTGAAGAATATGTTAACATTTATGCTAAAGAGGCCAACCCATCTCTGCAAATAATTGGCAAGGGACTCATCCCTCAATATGGGGAACTGACGCCAGAAACAGTCACTGAAGCAATAAACACTTTTCTGGAGAAAAAGAAGCCTAAACCAAAATCTGAACAAAAAGCCAAGAGCCAACAAGATATTAAAGCTCCACCCCGCCCCCCAGTACTCTGTCCGGGATGCCCACACCGAGCCTTCTTCTACGCACTAAAGTTGGCGGAGGAAAAAAAGAAAACGAAATTCATATACAGCTCAGACATAGGCTGCTACACCCTAGGGTTTTACCCACCCTTGGAAACCATAGAGACCTGCCTGTGCATGGGTGCAAGCATAGGTATGGCAAACGGGTTTTCCAAGGTCGGCGAGGACAACCCCATCTTCGCCATTTTGGGCGATTCAACATTTTTCCACGCCGGTATTCCTGGACTAGCCAATCTAGTCTATAACAATAGCAAAGTCATCGTCGTCATTCTCGATAATGGCACAACAGCGATGACTGGACATCAACCCCATCCAGGAACTGGCATCCGAATAGACGGATCACCCTCCACAAAGATTCACATAGAAAAAATCGCGGAAGGATGTGGGGTGAAGTACATCAGAGTAATAGATCCCTACGATGTGCAAAACACGGTAAACATGATTTTGGAAGCCATTTCATTTAACGATGGCCCCGCCCTCATCATCTCTCGCAGAGAATGCGGCTTACTGAGTCAGCGCAGGAAGAAAGAAATCAAAGAAAAAGTGGTGGTCTACAGGATTGATAATAATAAGTGCACCAAGTGTCGACTGTGCGTTTCCACTCTAGGGTGCCCAGCTTTCCTCATAGAAGGCGACGAAATCCAGATTCTACCAGACCTTTGTACCGGATGCAAAGTTTGCGAAAAAATTTGCCCAGAGGGTGCCATAGTTGAAAAAGCAGAATAATATCTAATCTCTATAAAAAGGATAAAACCCCTATAAGGAAGTTAGTAAAATACAGGAATTGGTTCACACCCCGACAAATTGTGGGGGATGGAAGTCTAAAAAAGGGAGATGCAATATTATTTTTGGTTTTGTTTTTTAACATTTTTTTCGAAGTAGTTGTAGATGAAGTCGACAATCTCTTTTGTTGGAGTTCCTGGACCGTATATTTCGGCCACACCCAATTTCTTTAGCGCCTCTATGTCCTCCTTTAGAACTATGGTTCCTCCTGCCAGAACGAGTCGGTCTGATATTCCTCTTTCCTTCATCACTTCTAAGACGCGGGGTATGAGAGTCATATGTGCACCGCTCAGTATGGAGAGGCCAATAACATCTGCGTCCTCCTGTATAGCTGCCTCAACTATTTGTTCCGGGGTTTGGTGAAGACCAGTATATATTACTTCCATTCCCGCATCTCTCAAGGCCATGGAAACTACCTTTGCCCCCCTATCATGACCGTCCAAACCGGGTTTAGCCATGAGAAAACGGATTTTCGGCTTTTCAGACATCTAAACCACCACTAGGATTTAATGTTTCCCATCTCTTTTAAATTATCGTTTCCCTAAAAGAGGAACAAAACTCTTCCGTTCTTCAGCAATTTTAATAGCTATATAAGCTTAACTACAAGATGGGTGGTTGAAGCAGAACTTTTTACAATTACCATTTTGGTAAGAGGCGCATTTAAGGCCTTTAATTTTTCAATCAACCCATAGTTCAATACACTTAAATCCTAACAAACCATTTCCCTACTCTTGGCATAAAAAGTCTCTTCAAAAAGGCTATCTTTTTCAAACACCATCGCTGGGCTGATCTATATCACCAGTTTGATACACCTAATATTGAAATCCGGAAAATGAGCTTCCAGAAAGTTGATTTTTCATTTTCTTAAAAAAAGGGAAATGCTTAGGTTTAATATCATCCTATCTGATTTGGTGTGATACGTGAGCCATAAAAGGGAGTTTTAAATGCGTGAGATAAAATATGGGGGGTTATTCCTCCGCGATTTCTCGGAATATGACTCTTCCTAGTGTTCGCCAGACATCTTTTACCTTACTTTGCAGGGTTCTGGTAGCTTCTTCCACTGTTTTATCTAATTCTTTGTCTCCGAGTTTTTCCAGTCTTTTTTTATCATATTCTTCTGCGAGGCTCATTATTAGTTGGTCTGGTTCTCTTTTACACTTCAGTTTTCTCTGTTTGATTATGTTTTCCAGCCGATCTAGGATTTTTCTCGAATCTTTCTCATAGATGCGGTAGCCTTCAGCTAGAACATGGGCTTGTGATAGTGACAACTCTTCGATGTTGGCTTTGATTTCATCTACGTATTCCTGCCATCTTTCCTTTAAGCTCTCAACTGTGACGACTTCCTCCCATTTGAAAAGTAGTTTTGAATTCTTTTCGGATACGGTTACGTGAGCGTCTTTTATTTTATTTTTTATCTTCTCAACTAAGCTCATAATTCCTCATTCCTTTCCAAACGTACTTGTATTAATTGAGGTCTAACTAGTTTTACTATTTATTTATTCTATAAAGGTTTCGTCTTAATTATGTCATACAAGATACAGAAATCGGAAAAAATTAGCCGAAATAAACAAAAAAACAGAAAATTATCTGAAAAAAAATAAGTTGTTTAAGTCTATTGGTTTCCCAAGTTCATAAGGAAAAAGAGAAAAAAATCCCAAAACAGGAAAAATCAGATATTCTTCTTTAATTCATAGTCCAGAGTTTTGTTCACAAGCCTATCCGCAATCGAATGTTTACCAGTATTTCTTGGAACATATGAGTACTTAACACTTTCAAATTTCTTCTCTAAATTTTTAACTTCCAAAAATAACTTTTGCAAGTCACTGTCTCGCACCTCGTACTCACCATTTAACTGCTTAACAACAAGCTCGCTATCAAGAAAACAATGTATTCTACCCCTAGAATAGGCGAGAGCGTGCTCCAAAGCTTCAATTAACGCTAAATATTCAGATTGATTATTTGTGTGGATTCCTATGTACTTTCCATAACTCTTTAAAACCTTATCCTTACCATCGCATAAAACAAAACCAATGGCGGAAGGACCAGGGTTTCCCCTAGAGCCTCCATCGGAATAGATTAAAAGATCATAACCAGCTGACAAGGGAACCACTTGAATTATGAGGCTATTGTAGCATTTAATCCTTATTATGGATCTCATTCATGTAGTATAATTTCGACGAGTCTAATTGAAAAAAGGTAAGTCCGAACTGCCTCTTAAAGTTACGTAAAACCGGAAATTACAGGGGAAAAGGGTCTTCCTGCTGCCCCAAGGCAGCGTTAAAGGGTTTATCCCTAAACCACATTCTGATGGTCCCCCACCATTGGTAGGTCACAAAAATCACCTTCTAGGAAGCATAAAGCTTACCCAAGATAATATCATACAGCACCAGACGCCTCGAAAAGTTGAATGGGATCTTAAACCTCTTACCATGAAGCCTCCCTTTCTTGAGGCCTTCTACTCACTAGTCTGGTGAATGCGCCGTGGCTAGTGGTGGGCATTTGCCTTTGGGTTGGCATAGGGTTGCTTCGATGTATGCCAGGATCTTCTGGACGATGATTAGCAACCGGATGTAACCTGGATCATCGCATCTTGGAGAATTTATAACATAACCCCCTTCTATGTATGTTTGCTCTAATGAATTTATAGCGGCGGAGAAGTCAACTACATGACTCCTATATCAGATTTCTGTTTTTAACAAGGAAGCTAGTTTAAAGTTGTTTTTAGAGAGCCACCTAGAACAATTCCTCGACGCTTCGGCCCCCGTATAATTTTGACAAGGTTCAGCAAATGCACAGCGACTTTTGATTATTTTGGAAAAAGGCTTATATTCCCCTCAATGAATGTTCTTAAAAATTAATCTCGAGTATTCTCGCTAATTATTTTTTGTATGCTTCAAAGGTCAGCAAATGTGCTTCTGAAGTTGTTTACTTGCGTGAATCATTAGAACGGCGTGGTAGGAAGGTGGAAAGTTGATTCAAAGAAATAAGGAGAAGAAGTTTGTTTCTAATAAGGGAGTTACTGAGAATCATTCGAGAATAGCGTTTAGAAGTGATTTGACTCCGTTTTTTGAGCCGAAAAGCATCGCAATAATTGGCGCCGTTAAAAGCCTCTGGTTTGGAGGCTTGGTTACTCTCAGTAATTTGAAAAATTTAGGATACAAGAGAAAAGTCTATCTGGTAAATCCTTCATACCCGGAGGTCGAAGGAATAAAGGTTTATCCCAATATAAAGGAAGTCCCGGACAAGGTGGATTTGGCTGTAATAATCACTTCTGCCAGGGCTGTACCGGTAATAGTCAGAGACTGTGTGGAGAAAGGTGTGAAAGGAGCGGTTATTGTAGCTGATGGTTTTGCTGAGAGAGACGAAGAGGGAGCGAAGCTTCAGCAAGAAATAGTGAACATTTCCAAGCAGACTGGGATAAGAATATTGGGACCCAACACTATTGGGGTTGTCAACCCCTATTCAGGCGTTATTACAACGCCTTACCCTCTGGGATACAAAAGTATTAGGAAAGGACACGTAGCACTGGCAGCTCAGACAGGAATTATAGGCGCACAAGCATTTCCCTTCGAAGAACTACAGTATGGCGTCAGCAAAATATGCGATTTTAGTAACAAGTGTGACGTTAACGAGACGGATCTATTGGAATATCTGGAAGATGATCCAAAGACCAAAGTAATTGCATTGCACATCGAAGATATTAGAGATGGAAAGCGGTTTTTAAAAGTGGCAAAAAGAGTAGTTAAAAAGAAGCCAATACTAGTATATAAGCCGGGAAGAACCAGCGAGAGCAAAAAGGCTTTAGCATCCCACACAGGATCCATTGCTGGGGATCAGAAGATATATGAGGCAGCTTTCAGGCAGGCTGGACTAATTCAGGTAAACTCTTTTTCTGAATTATTACAGATAGCTAAAGCCTTTGGATACCAGCCGCTTCCCAAAGGAAATAGGCTGGGTATAGTCACCATCACGGGAGGCGCTGGCATTATGGCAATAGACACAGCGGTAGAGTGGGGATTAGTTTTAGCTAAATTGTCAGATGAGAGTAATGAAAAGTTGTTTAGAATTCACGCCACCATGGTTGGTAACCCCTCAGACATAGGGCCGGCAATGCCCACTCTACAGGATCCCATTACGCCTTATAAAAAAGCGATTGAGGTTTTCTATCAAGACCCCAACGTTGACTGTTTGCTAATTACATTTTATGCCTTTCCCGGAGTCACTCCAGAACTCTACGTAGATATGCTCAAGGAAGTTCGAGGCTCTGTGGAAAAGCCAGCAGCAATCTGGATTTACGGACCTAGTAATGAGAGCATCAACAAGATTTACAAAGCTCTTGAAGCTGCGGATTACCCTGCCTATCTGGATATAGATATGGCTGTCAAAGCATTAGGAGCAATGTACCAATATACCCAGATCAAATCCAAGTGGGGTACCTAATAAAATCATTAAAAAATGGTTCGTCTCTTTGCGATGTGGAATAGGTGTATTTAAAAATGCGAGTTACATAAAAATTCATACTGATTAGAACATTAAACCGTCGGCAACGGTTTAGTCGGTGTTTATTTAGACTTAAAATTTATAAATGGTGACAGGGGTAAAAGGGATAGGGAAGGTCATAATGTGATTCGGTGGAGACCTAATGTCTAAAGAATTTAAAGATGTTTGGGATTATTACTACACCACAAGTATGGGTAGAGAGGGAGAACAAATCATCGTAATCCATGCCACCGCACAAGCGAAAAAGCTGGCTAAGCTAGGGTTAAACGATTCAGCCAAAATTAAGAAACTCTGGCTCGACGTTATAAAACAAGTTCCCTTTTTCAGCGATAATGCGGTCAGCACAGATTTTGAAATAAAAATTGAGGGGGATAGTGTCGAAGCAACCATTACAATAACCCAAAAAACATAAAGAAACTTCGGCGACTCATCCTCGACACTAAGTGGTGAAGCTTAAATTGGCGGATTTTTTTGCTTTTTCCGAAGGACATTGTAATGTGAGTGCATTTTTGAATAGGTTTACATGTATTCGTCTGTGAAATGAGTGCAGAGGGCTCCCCTGAAGCCCTATTTCCAGCTAAGTTCTAAAGTAGGGGTGTTAGGACGCCTTTGCATAAAAAAATAGGAAACATCTTATCATGTTCTTTTCCCAATTGTAAAAACTTAAATAAAACTCATTTACCTAAATTATATTAAGCGGTATACAATTCCGATTCTTAGATTATCTGTAATGGTGGTGCAATGACACCTTGATACATGGAATATACATAATCGAGGCCTGTAGTGGCATATGTTTAGTCTCGCGAAAGTATGGAGATGTGGAAATAGATGATGGGCTTATAAGTGGTTTCTTAACAGCATTGCAACAGTTCTCCTCAGAGTTATCTATACGGAAGGATCAACCAGCAATCCTTCGCGAAGTGGAAATGAAGAGTTATAACATAATTTATGAAAAACGGGGAGAAACCACAGTTGTAGCATGTGTTGACAGGGGGGATAACGAGAAGGTTCTCCGTGAGACTTTGGTCAAAATAGCAGACAACTTTCTTGAGAGATTCGGCAATTACCTTAAGAACTGGCGGGGCGACACTAAACTCTTTAAAGAGTTTTTGCCCTTGATTGATAAATTGACCTTGGATGGTAAGATTGCTGAGCTTGCAGTTCCGAAACCACTCCTAAAAAAGAAAATTCCCAAGTCCATTATTAAAATGGGGGTATTTTTGGAGGAGGACGCTTTTAAAGTGGCTAATTTTTGTGATGGGACAAAATCCAAAGAAGAAATCGCTGAAGAAACTGGTTTTACTGTAGAAAAAGTAGGTGAAATATTGGAAAAACTGGAAAAAATGGGCTTGATTGAAATGTAGCGTAGACTTCCCATCCTCGGGGAGGCCAATATTTAAGTCTACTCGATTTCTTCGTATCGTATGCCATAGTATATAAGGATCAGTGCAATCATAGCAAGTGCGGGCGCTAATACTATCGATAACAATGTAGACAAGTATGTTTTAATTAGCGCGGCTTGAAGCACTCTGCCCACATAGTAAATTGTGAAACCGAATCCAAGAAGGAGGGCTCTTTTTCTAATAGTTCCAATTCCCTGCCAAGCCACATAGAAGAATATCAGGGGAATAATGATTGCGTATATTGCTGCTAAAACATAGTTTAATGCTATGTAAATTATGCCACTGGGCTGGTAAAGAAACCCTACAATTATGGGAATCTGGGAACTAAAGCCAAAGTTTAGGAAGGTAATAATAGGATCCTCAAGAAAAATGAATTGTGGCACAAAGTAGTTTAACAACTCAATTTCAAAGGAGAAAAGTAGGTTTTCAGGCACTAAGAGTATGGCAAAAGCGGCGATGAATGGTAATACGGGAATTGCCCTTTGTAATGTTTTATTTTCTAGTAGAGTCAGAACCATACCTAATGTGAGCCAGCCTAAAGCTATCCATTCCCAGAAGGAACCTAAACGCCAGAACCAAGGATTAATCAGGAAGTAGCCGAAGAGGGGATCTTTGGAAAGTAGATATACGCTTGGAACCAGATAGAAGTCGTAAATTAAGAAAAATATTCTGCCAATGGTTAGAGAAAGGAAAAACACACCTAAGCCAAGCAGGAACATGTTTTTTGTCTGTCTCCATTTAAAGAAGTAGAGATATATAAACAGCAGGAGATAAAGAGAAATGTTGATAAACCATAAACCTAAACCAAGAGAATCCAAAACATATCCTGAAGGTATCATTACGAACACCTTAATGGATCATTTTTTGATCTGTAAATTTTTCATTTTGTTGGTTAAACTCAAAAACACTAATTAAACAGTTTATATGAAAATAATTATCTCTTTTAATTTATGAAGGTTTTTATATCAAGCAAAATTGCATAACGTGAAATAAGACTCGGAGTTTTTAAAAAGGTATCATAACTGGTCAAGTGTTAAATTAGGTTTGTTTCCAGAATCACCAAAAACGGCTGAAAATCCACTCTCACTCAAAGAAAAAGGAGAGAAATAAGGAAAAATGGCTAAAACAAATTTAACGCAGTTAATAATAAAATGAACTTTATGAGTTGTGGGTAAAATGAGACTGGGATACGCGTCGGGATGCTTTTTGGAAAGGCGAAAAGGTTTTGTTATTCCGCGTCCTATTCCAGATGAGTTAAAAAATTATTCGGTTGAACTCCAAGTTGGGAGGGGATACGACTATTCCCATTTTAATAATATAGTTTCAATTCACCTTCCTTTTACGCATTATAAGGAATCAAGAGTGAAGGGCACTAAAGTTTATGAGAAATTGAGAGAGGTGAACATAGCATCACTAAATCAGGAATTCTGGGCGGAAGACCTAGCAGTCTTTAAAGAACACATCAAAGAGGCTGCTTGTAGAGGAATAAAGTATGCAGTTTTCCACTATGGTAGCTGTAATTGTGGGAGCCGACTTTTGCGTGATGAAAAGCATAGAAAACTCCACTGGAACAGAGAAAAAGAGTTTTTGGAAGAGCTTAACCAGTTGGCTAAAAATAGTGGAATCAGGTTGCTGGCCGAAAATCATCCCTATGGTGATGGAGTTTTTTTGAGCCACGTTAAACACATTTCTGAGATAGTTGATAACGGTTATGCAGAGATATGCTTAGATTTTCCTCACGCGTTTTATCGTTCTGTAAAATTCGGCAATGCCAACTTGGATGAGATTATAAACAAGTTCCGGAATAGCATACAAGAAATACACTTGGCGGACAATGATGGATTAAGCCATGCCCCTCTGGCACTTGATAGAGGAAGCATTGACTGGAGGAAACTGATTCCCCTTTTCAAAAGTTCCCTTTTAGTCATAATTGAGTTGAGAGAAAACCCTCTTGAATCACTAAAGAAAGCTTTGGAGGTACTATAAGAATACGGAATGGAGTAAGTATCCAGATTAATAGTTTTTGGAACAGAACCCCTGGCTATTTATGTTTTACTTTGACATTATTATGGTTATTTTTTGGAACGCTCGATAAAATACATCCGCCACAGAGAAAAATGCTCGTCCCGCTTTACTTATGGGCGAGCTCTTTTCAGGGTAGCCCCAATCATACAATGGCTTTCTTAGCAGCATTTCTAGTCCCAATGGTATTTCCAGTTTACAGCTTAGCGAAAGTTCAGAGAATTTTTGAATCCCCTTCCGCTGCAAATATTCTTCGGGATCATAAAAACTGTCTCTTCTGAGGTCTGAAACCTTTTTCAGTATCTCATTCACGTATAGTTGGATTTCTCTCATTTTTTGTAGCATTTCGGAATCAAATAATTTTGTTGACTCACATTTTTTATATAATGATTTTATTTCGTCGGGAACTTTTTCAATGGGAGTTCTCCAAAGTATTTTTTCAAGCTTTGAGATTAGGCTTTTCTGCTTAGAATCTTTGCTCTTTCTTTTAAGCTTTGTTAAAATGGAGTCCAAATAAACTACGCGTTCAAGGTAACCCTCAAAATCAATATCTAAATTGTCCTTAAATTCTTGGGGTTTAATCAAATAGAACATGTAAAGTTCACGAGTTTCCTCCTCCGCCCCCGCCTTTTTGAAAAATTCTTTGGCCGTCTGGTACAAATTGGTCAATATTTTGGATTTACTCAAGAACGAATAGATGTTTCTCTTTAATTCGTTGTATGCCTTGAGCTCCTTATTCCTAATCAAGCCCACCGCATGATCTCCTGGTTTAAAGTAGAATGAGTAGTTTTCAAGTGCCTTCTCAAGAGAATCATATACTCCCAGATAATCTTTAAACAGTGCGGGGTAACCATGAGCTGCGGTATTAAAACTGTAGTAAGCCCTTTTACCCTTCTGGGAGGGATAGGACAAAATGATGATTCTTTCCAAATCTCCAGGATGATGCACTGATGAGGGGGCAATGACAAAGCCTTTACTATAGGCCATTAAAACATATATGGTGTATCTCTCCTCGTCCTTTTTCAATCCGGGTAGCTTAAATATGAAACCAATTTTTTCTACAAGGGCTTCTTCCTGTTTCATCCATTCCTGTGATAATAAATAGTAGGCCTTCCTGTCAATTTCTTTGGAGAAGTACTGGAAGATTCCCTTAATGTCTCTACTTTTCGCTAGGGATTCCATCTTTTCAAGGATGGATTCTACTGATTTTGAGAATTTTTTGGAAACATACTCTAGACTCTTTTTCTCGTATATTTCGTCCTTCCTAGACATATAGACTTTAACTTTCATATGCTGTAAACCCTTCGATCTAACTAGTGAAGTTTACGGTCTGAATATTCAGCTATAGAGAACCTTAACCTAGTGTATAGAATTACTCTGTGGAATTATAAAGATAACTTATTAAAAAACTATATTTGCGACTATTATTAAAAAGTTTTAAATAATATGCTGTTTCAAACACTCTTCAACTAGAGAGGAAATAAAAAAGATATTGAAAATATGGAGGAAGCTAAGAAGAATGTAATTTAGTAATGGAGGCTTATTTGATGAAACTGGAAGTAACGCTATTCGAAAAGGCAGGAATGCAAAATACGGAGGAAACGCTCAAAATCGCGAAAAAATTTGCCGAGGAAAACAATATTAGAGATATAGTTATTGCCAGCTCCACAGGAGAAACTGCAATTAAAGCTACACAAATTTTCGACTTGAATAAATTTAACATCGTGGTAGTCACCCATGCTTATGGTTTTGTGAAACCGGGATACCAAGAAATGCCTGACGAGACAAGAAAGAAGCTGACAGATAAAGGCATAAAGGTATTTACAGCGGGCCACGCACTCGCAGGGGCGGAAAGAGCCTTCAGAAAGAGTTTAAACATGTGGTTACCCGTGGAACTAATTGCTCGGTTCCTAAGATCCACAGTTTGCGACGGTTTCAAAGTATGCATAGAAATCTCCGCTATGGCTGCTGACGCCGGACTTGTTCCAGTAGACAAAGACGTAATAGCTATTGGGGGAACAGGTAAAGGCAGTGACACAGCAGTGCTACTCAGACCCGCCTACTCCTCAGACCTCCTCGACACAAAGGTGAGAGCAATACTCTGCAAACCGAGAGACTTCTAACCAAAGCCGCCATCATTTAGGGGTTACTTCTACTCTTTAAAGAACTCTTTTATCGGTCTTCTGCAGCTCGGACACCTTTCATCCTTTTTGAAATGCTCCATTAGCTCTTCTCGGCAAGCACTTTCGAAACAGTAGGGACACATGACCTGATCATCGTTTTCAGTGAGGATTCTTCCACAGAGCATGCACCTAGTGATTTCTTCTTCCATCTCCCCCTCGTAGCTGAAATCGGCTTCCGAAGTTGGAAGATTGGGAGCTCCAATCTCATAGACGCCCTGCTCAATTATCATGTTCCTAATTTGTATTTGGACCTCCTTGGGCGTGTGGCTTGCTATGTCCAAAAGTTTGTCCGCTTCTTCTTTTAGAATTGCTGCGTTAGATTTGGAAGCTACAATCTTCCAGACCTCCCTTAGGAGAGGGAGATTTCCAAGCAGTGGGCTGTAGAGCATGTTGGCAGACTCGTATGTACGACCGTCTTCAAAGTACTTATTTACAGCATCTTTAAACATGCCCATTCTTAGAAACTGGATTATGGGATTACTATTTGGCCCCCCTTCCTTCTCGTACTGTTCAATTATCTTGAACACTTGGCGGGTTCTAAAAATACTATATATCATACTGCCCAATATACAGAAGAGAAACACAAAATCAAAAAGGAGATAAGAATAACTTGGCGTGGGCGGAACATAGGTATTGAAGTAAACGAAATAGAATAGGGAAGTAAGGTAAAGCATGATTTGTTCCCATGTGCCTGTGGCGAAGTATGAAGCTATCTGCCAAATAAAGTATGCGGATATTATGCAGGTGATTAGACAGATTATCAACAATCTTCTTTTTAGTTTGTACTTAATTATTTCAGCCAAAGAAGCCACCTACTCACGTAAATATATTCCTTTACACCAATTTAAAGAGTTTCAATCTGACAATGGGCTTCATTATTTTATTTTTTACCCCAATTTGAACATGCACATTCTTAAAAACCTTAGCATTGGAATAATAAGGAACATAGATTCGTCGTCCTCAAGACAGCCATAATTGGAAAAGAAGGTCTTTAAAAGCTCCTTCGGCAGTTGAAAAGCAGAGGAAAACTAAGTAGCCAGACGATTTATATTAGGGATATAGTATAATGTTTCATAAATACTTTTAAAGAGACATTTTTAAATGTTAAAACTTTAATTTTGAAACCCTACTTCGAATGGTCCTCCCCATAAAAAAAATTACTTTGATTCATAAATAATTTAGAAAAATATATATACTAGTAATTATACCTTAATGCATCTCATTCAGCAACTAAAAAACGGTACCTACAAAACAAGATATAGCATAGTTCAAGGGGGTGAGCCCCATTACAAACAACACCACCAAAACATATGAGGAGATAAATGAGAAAATCAAGCACGGGGATGCAGTAGTAGTAACAGCCGAAGAAATGGTAAAAATAGTAGAAGAACAGGGCGAGAAAAAAGCCGCGAAAGAAATCGACGTAGTAACAACAGGAACAATGGGTGCGATGTGCTCAAGTGGGGCTTTTCTAAACTTTGGACACAGTGATCCACCCATTAAAATGGAGCAATTATGGTTGAATGATGTCGAAGCCTACCATGGCAACGCAGCGGTGGACTGTTACATTGGAGCCACAAAAATGAGCACCATTAAGCCCTTTAAGTATGGGGGTGGGCATGTTATAGAGGATTTGGTGAGTGGAAAAGAGATAACGCTGAGAGCTAGAGCTTACGGTACGGATTGTTACCCTAGGACAAGCCTTGAAACCACTTTTACAATAGAGGATCTAAACCAGGCGATTCTCTGTAATCCCAGAAACGCTTATCAAAGATATAACGCTGCTACTAATGGGCGTGACGAAACAATTTACACCTATATGGGTAAACTTTTGGCGAATTATGGTAATGTTACATATTCTGGTTCCGGCTGTTTGAGTCCCCTTTATAATGATCCAGATTATGAAACAATAGGTATTGGAACTAGAATATTTCTGGGCGGCGGGGTGGGTTACGTGATTGGGGAAGGAACCCAACATAACCCCAGAAACCATTTTGGAACCATAATGGTTAAGGGAGACCTGAAACAGATGAGCCCCGAGTATCTCAAAGGAGCCGCCTTCACCAAGTATGGTACGACCTTGTATGTGGGGTTAGGTATTCCGATACCTATACTGAACGAGGGGCTAGCCAGAAAAACAGCTATAAGTGATGCGGACATAACTACGGAAGTTGTAGATTATGGGGTTCCCAGAAGGGATAGGCCTTCCCTCAGAAAAGTCACGTATCAAGAACTTAAATCGGGAAGAATTGAACTTAACGGAAAAACAGTTAAGGTCTCCTCGCTCTCCAGCCTAAAAATGGCAAGAAGGGTGGCTCAAACCTTGAAAAAGTGGATAGAGGAAGGAAGATTCTTTTTAAGTAAACCAGTTGAAACGCTCCCAACAACTAGTGAAGTTAAACCCATGAAAATTACGAAGGAGATCCAGTATGTTAGGAGTATAATGATTCCTGCAGTGACAACGACCACGGAGGCCAGCATCCACGAAGTAGCCAAACTAATCGTAGAAAAGAACGTCAACCACATAGTCGTGGTAGACAACAATAAAACCCTTAAAGGAATAGTCACTTCCTTCGACATCACCCGGGCCGTGGCAAACAATAAAGAAAAACTAGAAGAAATAGTGGTCAGAAGAGTTTACACAGCAAAGCCAGACGACCCACTGGACGCAGTGGTAAAAGAACTGGAAACCCATAAGATTTCTGCACTACCAGTAATAGATGAGAAAAAGAAAGTTTTAGGAATAGTCACCAGCGAAGAAATATCCAAACTGGTGGCCAGGTAAGGTGGAAAAAATGAAGATAATGATAATATTTGGTTCCGATAGGGTAGGAGAGCCCATCACTGCAGATGTAATTCTAGAAAAAAAGGTGCCCTTCAATATTCTAACCGCCAAAATCGATAAAAAAGGCGGTGAAATGCTCATAGAGGCACCAGACGACAAAGCAGAGGAACTAATACAAGCGTTCAGAAGCAGAGGAATAAGGGTTGAAACCCGAAAATTTGTAGAAATACTCCCCCACAAGTGTATACACTGTGGCCAATGTTATTCAATCTGCCCCGTAGACGCAATAATATATGAGGATGATAAATCCATAACCCTAAAACAGGAGAACTGCATCGGCTGCCTACAATGCATCGACGCATGTCCCCTAGAGGCTATAACCAAGGTAAGCTGAAAAGGCCTTCAGTAAACGCTTAACCCCCCAAATTTTTTCCGACTCCTTTTTAGAGTAAAAGTCTAAATATACCTTCTTGATTACATATACTTGTTAAAAATTTTGGGGATGTATTCATGGTTATTGAAGGGGAAGAAATTATAAACTCTGCAATGGAAGCTACAAAACTGGTGGATAAGAACCTTAATGAGTTAAAGGTGATAATTCAAAACTTCACTGTCAAACTGAATGAGAAAGACCAAGAAATAAGGGTTAGGGAGGCAAAAATCCAAGAATTAGAAAACGCTAGGAGGGAGAAGGAGGCTCAGATAGAAAAACTTGTCAAGGAACTGGAAATTTCCAAGGAAAAGGTCTCCAAGAGCGAAGATGAAATTAGAAAGTTGGAAAAGAGCAACATGGAAATGAAACAGGAACTGCAGGGAATCCAAGAACAATTTTCAAAAATAAGCGAAATGTACCGCGAATTATCCAAAAAGAAAGACGAAGCCATAGGCATAAGAGAACTACTAACAATATATGTCACCCTACTGGAACAGGTTTTCGCAGGAATGCCTCACGCCAAAATACTCTGGCTACTCCACGGCGCAAAAAACACACTGAAGCGGGAGGAACTCGTAAAAACCTCGGGGGTCCAACCAGCAGTCATCCTAAAAAGCATATACGACCTACAAAATGCAAACTTAGTCACCTACGACATGAACTCCCAAAACGTAACACTAATCAAAAAATTGTACTAAACCAAATGGAAAAGGAGAAAAACGAATTAAGGTTAAATCCCAAAACTATACATTAATGATTACAACTGATATCGTAAGTTAGGCCTATTTCTACTTCCCCTCCAAATTTTTATTCTTCACAAATCGAAGGGCCCTTAATGCTTAAAGTGGTTTTGGAAGCCATTCAGGTTAATTGAAGCCATCTTTAGACAGTTATAATGATTTTTTGAATTTTAAGATTACGGGAAAAAATATTGCGGGGAGTCCTAATCTTTCCGTTTAATTTAAATTCGGGAACAGAATACCGTAGCGAAGAATAGTTAAAACTTTTTGATGAGGTGCAAAAATATGGAACCATTTCCTTGGTGGACAGACCAACAAAAAAAGTTCGCAGAAGAACTATATAAATTCGTGAATGAACACATACCAGCGGCGGAAAAGGCATTCTGGACAAGAAAATTTCCCATGGATATAGTGAAAAAAGTCCAAGAGAAAGGATACTTTGGGGCAGGCATACCGAAAAAGTATGGCGGGATGGAGCTTGGTGCCACTGGATGCTGCATAGCAGCTGAACAATTAGGCCGCCTCTACGCAGTGGGACATGTATTCGTTGTAAGTATGTTGGGAGGCTATCATCAGCTGCTGCACTTCGGCACCGAGGAGCAGAAGAAAAAGTGGCTTACTAAAATGGCTAAGGGCCAATTGGGAGCCGTGTGTATAACTGAACCCTTCGCTGGTAGCGATGCAGCCTCCGTTATGACTACTGCCAGAAAAGAGGGCGACGAATGGGTGCTTATGGGCAGAAAAAGGTTCATAACGGGCGCGGGACCAGCAGATAGGTACTTTGTTTATGCTAAAACAAGTGATGACCCCGAAGTTATAAGAAGGTACGGTCACCTTACAGCCTTCATAGTGGAGAAAGGAACACCGGGATTCTCACTGGAAAAAATTAATGAACTTATAGGGTTCGAGAATGTTCCTAATGGCTACTTAAACTTTGACGATGTTCGAGTTCCCGATGAAAACAGGGTCGGCGATGTGGGCGCTGGCTGGGCAGTAATGACAAGCGGACTAAACTTTGAGAGACTGGTGGGTTCCGCCGTGGTTGGCGGCGGATTGGAAGACATTATTAAAATGGTGATTTATTATACCAATAGGAGGGTCCAGTTTAAGCAGCAGACAAATAGATTCGTTAATAACCAGTTTAAGATTGCAGACATGATAACTTGGAACAAGCTAGCTAGGCTTATAACCTATTACACTGCGCTGCTGCTTGACAGTGGACAAAACGCAGCCGTGGAGTCCTCTATAGCCAAACTTTTGAACACGGATTACGCTATTCAAACCGGGTTAGATGCGGTGCAGATTATGGCTGGAGATGGATTGACAAAGTTTTATCCTGTGGAACGCCTGGTTAGGGAAGGCAAGATTGGACAGATTGTAGCTGGCACTAATGAAATTCAGAAGCTGATTATTTACAGGATGGGTGCGCTTAGCTATCTTGATATGCCGTTCAGGCTACGCATCGATCCTGAATTGGAAATCCCCATTTTGAGCTTGGACGATAGCCCCTGGAAGGGTAAAGAAATCACCGAGGAGGTTATGCTTAAGATTCTTGCAGAAGATTACAGGGTCAATCCAGGATTATACATGACAATCGAGGATTTACAAAAAGAAACTGGTTTAGGAAAGGAAAAAGTCCTAGAACTGGTTTCTGCACTTGAACAGAAGAAGCTGGTAGTCAATTTCAGGGACAGTCGTGGAAACATAATAATGTCAAAGGCAAACTATGAAGGACTCAGACGAGCATACCCACCTGAACACTATAGGTACTTCCCCAGCTGGTTTGACCCCGAGGAGCTTGGATTCTTCGGATAGAGGAGAACTGTGCTAAAGCCCAAACCCCAAAAAATCATCTACATCCACTTCTTTTTTGGTTCTTCGTTGAGGTCTAAACTAGTTTAATTAGGTTATGGGCCTTATTTTATTTGCATGGATTTTTTGGCTAATTTGAAGGTTCGCTTAGCTAGTTCCGATATTTGGCTATTGTTATAGCCCACGATGTAGCTTTCTATTCTGTTGTTTAGTGGTTTAATCCATTTTTTGGGCAAGTTTTTAGCGCCCAGAATAACGCCCAGTATTGAGCCTGTTGTTGCACCGTTGCAATCAGTATCCAAACCCCCCATGACACTCGTTGTAATGCTCTTTTCAAAGTCACCATCACCATAGAGGAGGCCCATTATAACCAGGGCTGCATTGTTTATGGTATGAACTGGGCTGTAACCACCATATTTCTCGTTTATCTTGTCCCATACGTTTTTCCATTCGCCATATTTTTTGCTCCATTTAACAGTATCCTTCACTGCTTCTGCAAGTCTTGACCGCTTGGGAATCTCGGACAGACCGATCTTAACAATTTTTTCAACATCGTCCGTTGCAAAGGCGGCGCTAATCATGGCGCTCACGAACATTTCTCCATATATTCCATTTTTTGTGTGAGAGACGCTGGCGTCCCTGTGGACCAGTTCGGCTGCTAGCTCCGGCCTTCCGGGTGTCACATAGCCCCAAGTGTCAGCTCTAATCTGGGCACCTATCCATTCTCTATAGGGGTTCAGGTGTAGGGCGGTCTGTGGCGGTAGGAGGCCATTAACGAGGTTTCTGTAGGCTACGCTTTCTGCTGTGTAAACCATATTGTAGGGAAGCAAGCTTAACCATGTTCTGCCAATATCCATTGTGCTAAAATTGAAGCCTAAGGATTCGAGCATGTGAAGATTTAGGATGGTGTAGTCTATGTCATCATCACGAGGCATGCCCTTTATTTGGCCCAGTAAGACCCCAGGGTTCATGAGTCGATATTTCAACCACACTGGAGCATTGCTAGGTAGATTGGGTACTGGTGGAAAATAGTTTTTGAGGGGGTAAGCTTCTGCTATTGTGAGCCACTCCTTGATTTGCTCCTTATTTAGGAACTCAGCGGGTTTTCCCAGAAGACAGCCCGCACATCTTCCCAGCCAGCCCCCTAAAACTTTGTTTAGAAGTTCCCTATCGGATATTTTAAGGTCAATGCTTCTTGGTCCCTGCGGTCTTTCATCTCTTATTGTGGGCAGATCTGAAGGTTCCGTATAGGGGAAGTCGGGTCTTAATTTGCATTTTTCCAAGGCCGCCAAAAGACCGCAGAACTCTTCGAAGCTTGCCTCTTCCATGCTACTCCTAAACCTCTTTTCAATTTCAGCGACATCGTAGCCTTCCTCTCTCTTTTGGATTATTTCCTCACCCAATAATCGCTTAAACTCTTCTAGCCTAACCATAATTCTTCAATCCTCTGGGAGGCAGATGGTGCTAAATGCTAACTTTTAGGTCTATTTTTTGTGTTATTCCTTCCAACGGATTTTATAACCGAATTAGCTAAAAATAATTCTATCTAATCTGTTTTAGGTATGTCCATTCTCTGTCTTGTTAGCCCTTTAGAAAAAAGAACAAGGATATTGACTTTTTGTTTTATTATTATAGGATGCCCTACCAAGATTCCATATTCTAAATGTTGTATTTTGGGAATTAGGTTTTGAACCATTTCTTCGAGCTAGTGGACAGAAACTCGGCTCAGAAAACAACCATTACAAAATTTCGGCACCCTTTTTGTGGGTGTAATTTTGTAGACTTTTAGTGGAGGAACAAAAAAAGATGGGAGGCTTAGAGCATGGCGCCTAGTTGAGCTGCGGCGCGAGACACATCCACATATGAGCCTTGAGTGTCGCCTTGTGGTGTTACATACGCCATTAGGAGGGCTCGGTAACGGGCTGTGGCCATTATGATGTGGCCCATTCCTGAAACGTTTGTGGCCACTAGGCGTTCATCCGTAGCGGATAGGGTTGAATATTTTATTCCCTGCACCAAGATTGCTGGTTGCTTTTCTCTCCATGCCGATATTAAGTTGGGTGCGTCGGGCACCACATTCCAATTATCGGTTTGGTACATTACTTGACCGTCCAAGGTTAGTATGGCAACGGCGGTCACGTTAGGATTTTTTGCTTGGAGTTGTTGGACTATGTAGTCGAAGTTTGAGGACATGGCTTTCCACACCTTTGTTGGATAAAATTCAAAAGGTTCTTTAAGTTAATTATCGTTAATATTGGATAAAAACTTTACGTGTATATTAGTAGCTGGTCTCTGGTGGCTTACAACTTGAAAAACGACGCAGTTGAAGAATGTGAGGAGGGTGTGTTAATCCGTGTTCTTGTGAAGGCGGGGGCACCACGTCTCAGATGTCCTGTGGGATTGGAGGAGGGGCTTGTTATGGTGGAGGTGCACTCTCCACCGGTGGGTGGTAGGGCTAATAGGGAATTGGTTAAGGCTTTCGCCAAGTTTTTGGGAGTGTCTTCAGGCAGTGTTAGTATTGTTAGGGGTTTTAAGGATAAAGAGAAGGTAATTCGAGTGTTGGGGGTTTCAGTCGAATCAGTTAGGGGAAAGCTGGGAACTTAGTGTTTTTGTTACAAAATTTTGGGGTTTTTTAAGAGTCACTGTTTTCTTCCTTTTCTTTTTGGGTTTTGGGTTGGGTTTTTATTTGTGCTTGGTACATTTCTATGATTTCTTTTACTGTGGTGGCTTCTTCGGGGCTTTTGTCGTCTCTCCATTTTCCGGTGAATCTTGGGAATCTTACTGCGATGCCGCTATCTTTTTTTATTGCGTCTAGGGCGGTGGTGTGTACTTGGCTGAGGGTGTATTCAGAGCCTATGATTTCTATTACTTGTCCGGGTGTGAACCATACGTCGGCTTTTAGTTTGGAGTCTACTCGGGGGTGTTTGTGGTCTATTTTGTATTTTTTGAGTCTTTCGGGCATTTCTTCAAGATCTGTGTCGCTGAAGCCTGTTCCAACTTTGGATATGGTTGTGAACATGTCTTTTTCTTGGTCATACACTGCGACTAGTAGTGCGCCGTATGTTCCTGCCCTTTTCCCTCTCCCCATGAATGCTCCCACTATTACGGTGTCTATGGTGTCTATCATTTCAGTTTTGTATTCCCGTTTGTACTTTATCCATTTGAATCCTCGGCTCCCCGCCTCGTATATGGAGTCAGGCTGTATGGATTTAGCCATTAGGCCCTCGCATCCCTCCTCTATCGCCTTCTCAAAGAAGATCTCCATGTCCTTGGAGTTTTCCACAACTTTGGCTTCTACGGGCTTTATTCTCTCATTTTTCTTGGTTATTTCTTCAAGCTTTTTCCTTCTCTCGGTGTAGGGTTTTACTGTGTAGTCTGTTTTGTCGACTAGAAGCACATCAAATAGGTTTAGGCTTGCTGGAAACTCTTCCACTGCCTCTTTTATTCCATATTTTCTTCTGCGACGCATCAGTGTCTGGAAGGGTAATAGTTCTCCGGTCTGAGGGTCAAAGGCCACTATTTCCCCCTCCACAATGGCCCTGTCGGGTTTGATGTTGTTTTTTATTAGTTCTGCTATGTCTGGGTACTGTTCTGTGATGTTTTCTAGTCGGCGTGAGAATAAATTGACTTCTCCATTATTTTTGTGTGCCTGCACCCGTTCCCCATCTAGTTTGTATTCTACAGCGCATCTGCCCCCCATCTTCTCCAGAATTTCCTCCGGCGAGGAGAGCCTCTGTGCAAGCATCATTCTAATAGGACTCCCTACAGATATCTTAAAGTTCTTCACCGCCTCCAATCCTTTGGTGGCCACTGTTTTTGCCACCAGTCCCAGGTCGGAACTAATGTTGAAGGCTCTTTCAAGAATGGCTCGGTTTTCCTTATCTCCAGTGTAAGTGATTGCTAGGGCGTCTAGTATAGTGTATTCAGCAATACCTAACCTTAAAGCTCCTATAACCATGCGGATAATATATTTGGCCTCTTTGGGTGTTCCGTCGAGCAGAAGCCTGGAGAGCAGTTTGAGTTTAGCTTCAACGGATCCCGCTCCCGTAGCCCTTGCTATTTTATCAAGGGTTTCATATACGTCCAAGACTTCAAGAGGCTTCTGTTGAAGAGACCTTTGCTTCTTGGATTTTAAAATCTGCTCTGTTACTAACCCTAAATCTCCTGCTTTTTTCAGCTTCTCCTCAACTTCACTAACCTTATGACCCGAAGCCATTGCTACACTCCTAACCGCCAACTTTTCAGCTAATCCTAACTCTATGGGAACGAATAAAGGATAAAGTCTGCCAGTAGTGAGATACACTACCTTGTCTATGAGCTCTGTGGGGGTCTCCCTAAAAAGCTGAACTAGGAGATCAGTCATTTCCAAGCGTTTAGATGTTTCCTCAATTTTTTCGTAGAAATCAGCTATTATTGAGAACTTCATTTCCTCTCCTCTCCGTTACAAAACGGCCCACAAATCTTTGTGGCTACTGTTTGAGTTTTGATTTAAAATAATTTTCTCTACCTGCGAATAACAATCTATACTTATATAATAGCTTCTATGTTTTCTAAACATCCCAAAAAGGGGAAATAACACTTAAATTTTGAGAATCACAGTTTGAGAGTAACCACATGACGATTCCAAAAACTTGTATGCGGATATTCTTTTAGAAATGGTTCACATGAAGGGAAAAAATTTGAAACTGAAGGTAAAACTGGTAGATATTTTAACAGGCTACAAGGTCGTTATCCTCAACAAAAGTGACGCCATGAACTTCGGAGTCAGACCACACGATCGAATAAAGGTTAAAACATCCCAGAAAGATTTAACCGCCATAGTAAACATAACAGACTCCTACGTGGAACAGGGAGAAATAGGAATAACCCCCGCCATAAAGGAAATATTCAACGCTCAAATAGGAGACACAGTAGAAATAGTAGCCACAAGCATACCTTTATCCATGGAGTATATCCACAAAAAAATGGCTGGAAAAAGTCTAAACCAAAAAGAAATACATGCCATAATAAAGGACATAGTTGATGGAAACCTAAGCGAACTAGAAATAGCCGCATTCGTGCTCGCACAACAATTCCTAGGAATGAGTACAGATGAAATAGAGTATCTCACCCGCTCCATGGTTGAAACAGGAGAAAAAATCGATTTCGACGAGCCAGCATTCGACAAACACAGTATAGGAGGAGTCCCGGGAAACAAGGTTAGCCTTCTAATTGTTCCCATAGTCGCAGCAGCGGGTCTACTAATTCCAAAAACCAGCAGCAAGGCCATAACCAGTCCAAGCGGAACAGCAGACACCATGGAAGTCCTCGCCCCAGTGAGCTTTAGTACGGAGGAGCTAAAGGAGATAACTAAAAAGACTAGGGGAGCCATCATCTGGGGTGGATCACTGAATCTAGCACCCGCAGACGACTTAATAATACAAGTTGAGCACCCCCTGAGAATAGATCCCACCTCTCAAATGATTGCTAGTATCATCGCGAAGAAGTACTCGGTAGGAATTGACAACATGGTTCTAGACATTCCAGTAGGGGCGGGAACCAAAATGGAAACCATAGAGGAAGCTGAAAAATTCGCAAACCTGTTTGTTGAGATAACTAAAAGATTAAAGATAACAACCTATTGTGCAATCACCTATGCGGGACAACCTGTGGGACACGCTGTGGGCCCAGCATTGGAGGCCAGGGAGGCTCTGGAAGCACTGATGGGGGGAGGCCCAACCAGCCTGGTTGAGAAAGCTACGGCTCTTGCGGGGCTTCTCTTAGAACTGGGGGGCGTGGCGCCGGAGAATAGGGGTCAGGAATACGCCAAGGAAATATTGAGAAGCGGAAAGGCGTTGAAAAAGATGCGGGAAATAATTGAAGCTCAAGGGGGAGACCCAAACATAAAGCCAGAGGACATACCCATAGGCAAATATGTAGCTAGCCTCGAAGCTAAAGCCGACGGCTACGTGACCCAAGTAAACAATAGAAGCATAACCAGAATTGCCCAAGCCGCCGGCGCACCACGTGATAAAGGGGCAGGAGTTGTTCTGAACCACAAGATTGGTTACAAAGTGTCTAGAGGCGACACATTACTCAGTATATATGCAGAAAAGGAGAGCAAACTCCACGAAGCTACTGCCATAGCAACAAGAACTGTACCCATAATAGTTGAGGGTATGCTTCTCCAAAGATACCCAAAAATTGGAAGAGGAACATAAGCTGAAAAAGATCTTATTTGTGGAGAGCCAAGAAACCACATAAAAATCCATAATATATCATTCCATAGCCAAGCCTCAAATTAAAGTGAGCAGATCAATATTCCCCCCATTGATGGGAATAGCTTGATTACGCCTCGCAAAAGCTGTTAAACTTTCAGTCTTACCTGTTTCTAACTCGTGCTAGGGTTGATGTAGAGAAAATTGTTTATACTACTTTCAACTTTAGATGGGAAGGGTGATTGCTTTGAAATCTAAGAAGGGAGCCAGAGTCATTGTGGAAACCTGTATGGGGGTTAAGCCCGGAGAAAGGGTGTTGCTTGTCACTCAGGAAGGTTTTGAGGAAACTGCAGGGATACTTGCTTCTGAGGTTTCAGTGTTAGGAGCTAAGCCAATTATTAAGGTTGTTAAGGGCTCGGAGATGGAGGTTGAACCCCCAAAAGAAGTTGTGAATTTGATGCTCTCAAGCGAAGTTATATTGGCTGTGTTAGATTTAAAGTACCTTCAACTATTTGCCCACATGGATGCGCGGGCCAGAGCTACTGATGCGGGGGCTAGAGTGGGCCTTGTGCCATTTATACTGTGGGATATAACGGAGGAAGATGTTTTAAGAATAAAGGATCTTACCGAAAAGCTTGCCAAAATTATGGGTAAGGGCAAAAAGGCACACATAACTACAGCTCTGGGAACGGATGTAACTATGTCTATTGAGGGGAGGCCGATTCAACAGTTGAAGGCGGTTTTTAGAAATCCCGGGGAATGGGGCGCCGTGCCTTTTTATGCAGAGGCTGCTGTGGCACCAATAGAAGGCACCGCTCAGGGTAAAGCGGTAATAGATGTTTTCTTTGAGAAGATTGGAGCTATAAAACAGCCTATGGAGTGGACGATAAAAAACGGAAGACTGGTGGAAATAAGTGGGGGGAAGGAGGCTGAGATGTTGAAGCAAATCATTAGGGAAGCAGACGAAAATGCTACCAATATAGCGGAGCTGGGTGTGGGCACCAACCATATTTTCAAGAACTTCACAGGAACCATTGGAGATAAGATGGTACTGGGCACAGTACACCTCGCTATAGGGAAAAGTATCAATATTGGGGGTAAAGTTATGAGCAACATTCACCATGATGCAGTGATTAGCAAGGTGACTCTTGAAATTGACGGAAGAAAAATACTTGACAACGGTAAATGCCTAATCTAAACAAACAAGTAGCAGTCCATCACGGTTCCTCTTATACTACCTATTTTTTAAACGAGGAAACAGACACATGCTTATTTTTTGTGTGAGGCGTTCTTCCAAACTACTATGTTGGATTTTGGATTTGTGAATAGGGATTCAGAAAGTGCAACCTTCCCATGGCTCAGAAACAAGAACATATGTCCATGGAAAAACAGGTCTATTGCCTTTTCCATTTTTAAGTTGGGATAAAGGTTATAAATTTGAGATTAATTGTCTGTCTGAGATTCTCTGAGCGGAGGACAATTGTTTGGCGGTTGGCATATTTAGATTCAGAGGATTCTACGAAGAATCGGTTTGGGATATCTTCAAGACTTTAGATTTGGAGGACAAGATTTTCAATTATGATACAATTGTGATTAAACCCAATTTTGGAAGCCTTCACCTTGGCTACCCAGCTCCGATTCAGGAGAGTATAGCAACCGATCCCAAACTGGTAACCGCCCTTGTCAAAATTTTAAAGAATAACGGCGTGGGAAGAGTGATAGTTGCAGAGAGCGGAATGTATGGAGTTAAAGTAGACAGAGTGTATGAGGCCTTTGGACTAACAAAGAGTATTCCAGAAATTGGCGGTGAACTATACAATATAGATACGGGAGAATTTGAAAAAGTGGAAATAGGCGGAGTCGAAGTAAATTTGAGCAAGGTGTTTAGCGACTGCGACTTCATCATTAATGTTCCATCAATGAAAACCCACATCCTATGCACAGTATCCCTCGGAGCGAAAAACATTGCGGTGGGTTCCATTGATTTTGAGTCAAAGGCCAAAATACATAGAGAGGGAATACACCGCCTAATTGCACTTCTGGCCCAGAAGCTGAATCCCGGACTTACAATAATTGATGGAATAGTTAGCCACGAGTTCCTTGGACCAACCTGGGGCCTCCCAAGAAAGACCAACCTGCTAATTGCAGGTGACAACGTCATATCTACAGACAGTGTGGCCGCAACCATAATGACCATTAATCCCAGGGAGGTTGAGCATCTCAGAATCGCAAGCGAACAAGGATTCGGCGAAGTAGACATAGAAAAAATCGAGATACGAGGAGAAAAACTGGAAAACGCTATAGTTCCAGATTTCAAACACTGCTGCAGAATAGAAGAAGCAGGAGAGTACTATTCTCGAGCCATGGGAATCGACGGCAAAATGGAAATATGCGGAACAGATTACTGCTCGGGCTGCCTAAACGCAACAGTAGGCATTGTGTGGGTGGTCACCAACTACACCGAAGGGGAGACAGAACCCTTCACACTGGTTATGGGAACAGATGGAGAAGTTCCAAAAAATACCCGTGGAAAAGTATACATTGTGGGAAACTGCCAAGCCAAAAATAAGGAAAAAGGAGTATTTCTCCCAGGCTGCCCACCAAGTGGACAGGATTTTTACAAGATTTTCTTAGACCAGTGCCTAAGTGAGGAAGCAAGAAGAAAAGCTATAGAGGGACAAGAAAAAAGGAAAGCCTCCAAAGAGCGAAGGCTGCCCCCCATGAAACACACACTTAAATACTACTAAAAAGAGTGTGTAACACGAAAAGTTTTCAAAGTTTTGACACTTCCTTGAGCTTTAAGTTGGGGTTATTCTATCTGACGATTTTTTAGGGGGAGTCCACGACTTAATTTATGGTTTAAATTGGATGTGCTAGCTTAAAAAGTTAAGATAATATTCGATTTTTTCTAATTATCATAGAGAACTTTGGAATTTGTACTAATTTTATTAAGGGTTCTGTAAATATAAATTCTGCACTAATATGTAAATTATTATTTAAATATAAAGTAATTATAATGTTATATTTATGTTAAAAATTATATTTTTTAAGTAATTTGAATAAAATATATTTTTTTATCTTTTTTATAATGATATATTTTAAATAATTTAAATATTCTTTTCCCAAAAATATATATATTAAAAACACAATAAAAGAATAAAGCTTCCACCATGAAGCTTGAAAAAAGAAGGAGGACAAGAGAGGAATGGCTAAAAAAGCTAAAGAAGTAGTCGAAGCAGCTCCGAAATTCAAGCAGCCATGGCTGGGATTCCTAATATTCGGAACAGTACTAATGATGGCATACATCGTGTACCAATGGTTCCTCCACCCAGTGTGGGGTCTCGCAACACACATGGTCAAATACAACGCGATGGTTATGGCATTAGGGTTGGAGGGCATCCTAGGCGCAGAAGGTTTGAGCCTCGGCCTTCTACTATCACTTAACAATCCAATGTACATTGCCCTTTATCCTCTGGGTTATATTGTCGACTGGATACCATACTTCATATTCTGCATCGTGTGGGTATTCACTATCGCCTTCCTAACCCTCTGGGTACCAATAGCACCCCTGAAGAGACAGCCTTGGGCGGGCCTCGGAGTATTAGCCGCCTCAGCGATTCTAGCATTTATAACTTGGTACATATTAGCAATTATTGTGGGAATGAAGGGTTACGAAATGATCCTTCTGGGCACTGCAGGCTTCTTAGTATTCCCGATTTGGGTTACGCTCTTTAACTATTGGCCCTTCGCAACACCCAAGAGGATGGGAATGCATCCACTAATCAAGGGAGCAACCTACGCCACAATATCCTGGATACTCGCCATTGTAATATATCATGTTATAAACAAGATAATCTGGGGAGTATATGGAGTTCAAAGCGCGTTCACACAGTACGTTATGGGTATACCGTTGATGCCGTTGCTTCCCTTTGAGCCTTATGACTATTGGGTTTCTCTTCTCTTAAGCATCATCGTTGGAGCAACAATCATCAGCATCATCAATCCATGGGCAGGAAAAATACCTCAACCTAAGAGAGGTTTACTACTCTTCCTAATCGCAATTGTACTGGGAGTCGCCATGTGGTTCATCATCACCTTTGCTTTGAATCCCTCATCGCAAACCTTGCTAATTTCGGGAGCCGTACCATGGCTATTCACATTCACATATACCAGCCATGCGGTGGTTGCGTCTTATGTAGCGTTCCCATTGGTAACACTGTTAGCTGGGCAGCTCGCCTTCCAGATGTGGCCATGGAATAGATGGGGCACTAAAGGAAACATAGGCCTAGTGATTACTGCTTTCATAGTGGGCACAATAATATACTACCTGTTTATGATTAATCCAGGATGGGCCATCCCACTCATGGGAGGAAACCTAGTAGTACCAATGAGCGGCCTTGAAGCGCTGTACCTATTCTTCTGGGGAGTTGGTTCCATGATACCAGCATATACGTATCTTTTCATTGTGTTTGGGCTTTACTTTGAGGGGCTTGCTGAGTTCGTTGGGCACGCTTTACTGTTTGCTTGGCTTTTGACTGTGGTGCTTTTCGGGCTGCTGGCTTACGAGGCCTTCCATCGCTGGCCGTGGGGATAGACTCACAATACCCCATTTTTTTATTCTTTTTTTCTTTTTTCTGCCTCGTTCCTGACGTATCCCACAATTAGGGATGTGGATTTTACGTTATACAGGATAGACTCTTTCTTACCGTTGGTTTCTGTATCTTTTTTCGTGTTGGTTGAGCTCTATTTTCTGTTTTTCTTTTTCCGATGTTTGGATTCTACACGGTTTACCCCACTTTTTGTTGAGATGCGGGAATTTTGCTTGTTTAGTGTAACTTGGGTATTTGTTTTAGGGTTTATGGGAGGGGAACTGTTTTTAGCCTGTTTATTACTAATAAGTATTAGGTGTATTGTTGTTTTTGGCTTATGAAGGTTTAGGTTGAGGGTTCGTGAATGGTTCAAGCTAAGGGGAAAAATATTGTCATTGGTATAGATAACAGTTTTAGTATGATTAGGTATGGTGATGTGAGGGTTTCATCGCGTATTTGGGCGCCTGGGGAGGAGAGTGTGTCGAATATCTTGGAGAAGTATTATGTTCCTCTTTCTTCGGAGGGTGTTAGGCGGTTGAAGGAAATGTTGAGTGTTCCGGATAGGTTGGTTAAGAGGTGTGCTGGGGCTGTTACTGCTGCTATTTTGACTTTTGATGATATGCTTAGGAAAAAGATCGGTAGTCTTTTTTCGGTTTTCTTTTTTAACGATGATGTTTGGCCGGATCGTAAGAATAGGGAATTAGCTATTTTTAAGACTGCTAGGGAGGATGCTCCTGAGGCGATTATTGCTATGCTGGATCGGGGGTTGAATTGTAGGGGTGGCACCAATCTTAGTGGGGCTGTTGAGAGGGGCGTTGAGCTTGCGGAAATGATGATTGAGGAGAACCATATTGTACCGGTTATTTTTGTTTTGATTTCGGATGCCGCGCCCTATGAGAAATCTGGTGATACTCCGGAAAGGTTTCTGAAGACTGTGAAGGATCTTCTGGGAAGGAGGAGGGACATTCATCTTAACTGTCTCAGCATAGGTAAGGATGCACACCATGACCTATTTAAAGAGGCTGCAGTTATTGCGGGTGGTAAGAGTCTTGCTTTATCTTCGCCGGATCTTGGCCAAATTACTAAATGGATGAAAGAACTGTACTAGGGTGCTTCTCCCAAAACTTGGAAAAGCGAGGCTCTCTTTGACACTTGACTATGTTTATTTTAGGGGTTTCCCATTTAGAGGATAGTGGTCGGAAAAACCCTCCGTGGGGATTTTCGGGCGCCGATTTAGGCG
>Ga0185342_1000170_pt1 | contig 35974 bp, 42 predicted proteins | sample ConPoolayeEmetaG_FD_128045 | JGI IMG/M metagenome (GOLD analysis project Ga0185342, IMG submission 128045) | Hot spring microbial mat communities from California, USA to study Microbial Dark Matter (Phase II) - Cone Pool mat layer E metaG... ... | reverse complement strand
ACTAATTTATGGGGCATACAGCAGTTGGATTAACAGTCAAAGGCGTGGGCCAATTTTAGAACTCCAAGAACGCATAACCGTTGAGAATATACGTTTCAATTCGTACACCACAGCTTCGTTGTATGTGTTTAATGTTGGAGAAGCAGACGTGGAGATAGTCAGCGTCGATATAAATGGAAGTATTAGCACGATTATATCGTCTGGCACTTACATTCTGCCAGGCGACAGCGCTTGGATAAATATAACTTACCCGCTTGGATTCTCTGATAACTCAGCATACATATTTAGGCTTGTAAGTTCCCGTGGGACAAGAATAGAAGTTGCTGCGCCCTTTACAGGCGTTCTTACTACCGTAACGCTTACTTCTACAGTTACAACATCCTCAACTTCCGCAACCAGCACTTTCACTACGACTGTGACTACATCAACGGTCACAATTACAAGCACAAGCGGCACCTCAACTCAGACCACCACTACCACGCCGCTAACTACTACAACAATTACTCCAGGTACATCTACTCTGAAGTCCACTACAACTTCGGGCACAACTACGCTAACTTCAACAACAACTTCTGGCACTTCAACTTTGACAACCACCTCAACCACCACTTATCCAGTAACGACTACAACCCAGACGACTTCTACTAGTACTGTAACTACGGCTACACCAACTACTACAACCTTACAGGTGACTACCACTACGTCGTCTTCTTCCACTTCTCAGGTTACAACCACCACTCAAACCACTAGTACACTTCAGGTTACGACAACTTCAGCTTCAACATCAACGGTTACAACCACAACGCTTACAACAACCACTCAAACAGTAACTACAACATCACCAACTACCACTACGTCGACGTTTGCTACAACCTCTCAGACAACCACTACGTCAACTATTCCGAAAAGCCAAGTAACCTATGTTTCGGCTGGAACAGGTTCGGGCACCACAGGCAATCCTACACCGTCGTATCCGTCGGGTCTTCAATCAGGTGACTTGATCTTGCTCCAGGTTACAGTTCGAGATATAGGAAATAGTCCAACAACTCCAAGCGGATTTACTTTACTGTATGGTCCCGATTCAACAGGAACTGGGCGACAATGGATTTACTACAGAATAAGCGATGGCACCGAGTCGGGAACTATCACAATCACTGTTGGCGGCCCGGCGAACAAAATGGCTAGGATGTATGCGTTCCGCAATGCTGCAACCTCAAGCTTTACTGAGGGAGGTGGCTTCTTATCGGCTACGTCAAACACTATTGCGGCGCCGTCGGTTACGACGTCGGACACATACAGACTGGCGGTTGCTTTTGTGTTCGTAAATGATGACAACGCTGTTGGCTCTTTTACTGGAGAAACGGGTGGGGATTGGACAGAAGCTGTAGGAGAGTTCACCAGCACTGCAGGCGCTGACGGTTGTATTCAGCTTCAAACTGCTGCTATGCCGTCTGCGGGGACAATAAGCGGCGGAAGTTACACTATGGGTGCTTCAGATCCTTGGGGTGTGAGGGCGTTTGCGTTGAAACCTAAAGACCCCATAACTACCACTATAACAAGTCAGGTAACAACGACCACTTCGACTACAAGTACAAGTACGGTCGTGACTTCTTCAGCTACAACAAGTACGTCAAATGTGACTACAACGAGTTTGACAACGACAACTGTGATAACCACGACTCCGACCACTACGACTTCTCAAATTACAACAACAAGCCCGACGACTACAACTTCTACGATCACAACAACGACCCAGACAACTGCCACTTTAACTGTGACCACCACAACCTCTACGACAACTACGCTAATTATAGCCACGACTACAACCACGACGGCGACTTCACCGTCAACGTCGACAATTACTTCGGGAACCACCACGATGACAAGCACCAGCACGTCAGGGACGAGCACTTCCACGTCTACAACGACCACGGTGACAACTGTAACTTCAAATTACACCACCACAATTACGACGACCATAACGTCAGGCACTACGACTTATAGTTCAACCGAGGTTACGACGGTTACAACGTCAACCACATTGGGCACTACAACCTACATAACCACGATTACGACCACGACGACGTATTAGGTATGCAAGACAATACGTTTGGAGTTTTAAATTTTCTTGCTGACCACGCAAATTCTGGGATAGGTTAAACTTTTGAGCGGAAAAAAAATTTTTCTGAACAACTTGTCCATAAACCGCGTAACGTAGTCGGTTTCCACGAAGTGTATGCTCACGACTTCGAAGCCAGCGCTTACAACATGATTTTTTAGGTGTTCCTTTGTGTATATAGCGTAGTGCTTATCGCTGCTGCGGGTTAGTAAATTCCGGTGCCCCATGTAACCGCCTGTGTGTGTTCTGAGCAGGTAGTATCTGATGCAGGCAGCGTTGTCTGTTATCAACGTTAGACGGCCACCTGGTTTAAGGACGCGGCGGATTTCCATTAGGTGAAAGTTGGGGTTTTTTAGGTGTTCGAAGAGGTTTTGTTCGTAGACCTCGTCAAAGTAAGAGTCAGGGAACACCAGGCCTTTTTCTACGTCGAAGACGTGGGTTGTGGTTTTTGTGGGTGTGATATCTACGCGGTATGTGCCGTAGGTTTGGTTTCCGCAGCCTAAATTTAGTATGCGTGGTTCTGTTGTAGTCAAGGTTTGTTGTACACTTCCTCGAACATGTTTTCTAGTTTGTTCATGATGTTGTTTTTGTCGTATTTTAGGGCTTGTTGTCTGCAGTGTTGAGCCAACTTGAAGTATTTTTCTTTGTTGTTGTACCATAAATTGCAGAGTTTTCTGGTTTCTTCTGCGAACGTTTTAGCTGAATCTGCGTAGATCAAGGGTAGCTGTAGTGCTTTGTGTGTGGTTAATGATGTTGTGATAACTGGGGTTCCGCATAGGAGTGCTTCTACGATGGCTAATCCGAAGGTGTCTACTTCGCTTGGTAGGAGAGCTACGTGTGATCGGGATAAAAACTCTGGCATGTCTTGTTCTTTGATTTTACTTGCGGCGACTTTTGTTTTGATGCGTTTTTCGTATTTTTCTAAATGCTTAATTGCTTCCTGGAATACTTGCCAGCCTTTTTGCCAGACTAGTCTGCTTGAGTAGACTACCGTGAAGTCTGGGTCTTTGTTTTGGGTTGGTTTGTAGGTTTGGCTGTCGACAAAGTTTGGGATGTAGTAGACTCTTGAGTGTGTTATTTTGTAGGCGTTGGTTACCATGTGGACTGCGTTGAAGCGTTTTAGTTCAAAGTTGCCGTTTATTTTGTGCAGCATGTTGGCGAGGTTGGGTTTGAAGCCGTATCTGGGGTTTATTTTTGTCCAGTATGTTTGTGCGTGAATTCCTGCTATTCTTGGTGTAGTTGTTTGAAAGTTGAGCCAGTTAAGTGGGTTATATGTGACGTAAACTATGTCTGCCTTCACTTTGTGGTTTATGCGTTCTTGGTATGGGATGTCTTCTAATTCTTCGGTTGGGTTGATTTTTGCTTTTCCTTCTAGCATGAAGGGTAGCGCGAATATTTCAACGTGGTATGCTCTGCGGGATAATTCTTTGGCTACGTTTATGACCCATTTTTCTCCTCCGCCGTAGTATCCTAAAGATAGGTGGTGACAGAAGGCTATTCGCATTTGTCTGTGCGCCTTCTTTTTTTGGTACCCCATTTAAAGAGGTACCTGCGGTGTTTTAGGGTGGTGAAGCATGTTGCTTTGCTGTTGAATGAGCGTGTTAGCTTGTTCATAGTTGAATTGTTTCCTGTACTGTTTGAGGGTTTTTACTTTAGTTTGACCACAAGTAAGAAGTATCAGTACCTTTGTTATAAAAGCTATCAAACGTGTGTCTTGTATGATCTCTGTTGTGATTCCTTCGCTTAAGCCGACGTTAATGCGGTCTTTGCTTGAGTCAATTGAAGCTGGCATGAAAGGGGATTATGAAATTCTTGTTCAGACTGAGCCATCTTATGTGAATGCGGTTCTGTCGGGTTTTAATAAGGCTAAAGGGGATGTTGTTGTGATTATGGATTGTGACGGATCACATAATCCTGTTTATTTTCAGGGTATGTTTAATCTTTTGAAGCGGGCGGATATAGTGATAGGTTCGCGTTATGTTGTTGGGGCGCGGTCTGATGATTTGCTGATAAGGCGGTTGATTAGCAGGTTTTTCTGCAAATGCACTCGGCTTCTTCTTGGACTACAGGAAATCTCTGATGTGATGAGTGGGTTTATAGTGATCAAGAAATCGGTGCTGGATCAGTTACGTATTGAGACTGTGGGGTACAAAATTGGGGTTTCGATTTTGATGCAGGCAAATCACAGGTTCACCATAGCTGAGTACCCGATTGTGTTTGCGAAAAGCAAGTTGGGGAATTATGTTAAACTTCGCAATATCCGTGATGGCTTACAGACAATTGTTTTTATAGGAAAACTGTTCCTCTGCAGAGTGATATAAAAAAAAGTTTATTTGCGCGTAGCTTTATATAAAACGGAAGCTGAGCTGCACGTTGAGCATAAAACTGGAGTTAGATTTATATTCCGTGTGGAATAAGACGCAAGCGTTTTTGAAGAAGTTTAACATAGGTTATTTGCTTCTTTTGGTTTTGGCGTTGCATTTCCTTATTATGTCTACGCCCTCTGACGGCTACGTTTTTGATGAGGCACATTATGTCCCTGCTGCTTTGAAGACGCTTCATTTGGAGGCGGCTAATGCTGAGCATACGCCCCTGGCGAAGATCGTTGTTGGGTTGTCAATCGCGGTTTTTGGGAATTATTGGTTGGCATGGCGATTACCGATAGTTGTTATGTCGGTTTTGTCGCTTTACGTTTTCTATTTAATCGCAAGACGGTTCCTAGATGGCAAGTATGCCTTGTTGGCTACGGCTTTTCTCTCGTTTGATGTCATGTATTTTGTTAATGGTTCAATTTTTATTTTAGATTTGCCTGCGATTTTGTTTGGGCTCTTGGGCATTGAACTTTATTTTGCTAAGCGGTACAAGTGGTCTGCTGTTGCCTTCGGCGTGGCGTTCTTGATGAAGGAACTGGCGCTACTTTTAATTGGCGCTGTTTTTATTTATCACATACTAACTCACCTTTCACTAAAGAAGCATTTAAGCAAAGTGAACATCCAAAAATTTGGTTCTTTCTTTTTGGTGCTTCTTTTGGTTGGTGGAGGAGGACTTTGGGTTTATGACGTAGTCTATAAGCCGACGACTTCGACGGTTCTTGTGCAGAACATAAATGAAAACATTGTTGTTGACGCGAATGGTGCCACTTTAACGACGATAACGTCGACTTCCAATTTTACGGTGTCAAATTACATAACTAACCCTGTTGAGCATATGTTGTTTGCATTTGGTTACTTTTCAGGTTTAGCGCCCACCATTAACACTACAGAAGCAAATTACCGTCCACCATGGTCGTGGATACTGCCAATTGGCGACGTATTCAATTCGCCGCATTACTTCTCGGTGGCGGTGACTTCGGATAATGTTTCAAAGGTTACTGTGGACTATGTTTCTCAGGTGACGCCTACGGTTGCGTATATGCTGGTTCCCATTTTGGCTGTGGCGCTTTGGAGTCTTTTAAAGAAAAGTAACGTCAAGGTGGCCTTGTTTTATATTTCTTGGATAACTGCGACGTATTTGCCGTGGTTCTTGTTTGGGTTGTTTGTGCAGCGCATGACGTTCAATTATTATTTTATCTATACGATCCCCGCTTTGGCTTTGGGGATTCCTTACTTCTGGCGTAGCCTTCCGCTTTCAGATAGAATAAAGAAGGGAGCGTTGGTTGTCCAACTGTTGGTAACTGTGGTTTTCTTTTTTGCTTTCTTTCCTGTGGTGCTCCTACGGTAGCAACGCGCTTTGGGCGGGCTTACGTTGTTTGCTTCTTTGTCAGTCTGGTTTCCCGAGGATAGTGTTGTTGTGTAGTTTTGATGTCTGACGGAATTAGTTTTATTAATAGTAGCAATTATTATTCTCAATGATGTAAAAAATGGACATTACTGCTGGGGCGAACTGATAATTTGCTTGCAGAGCTCTTGGATGTTGAGGGGATTTCTTGCTGAAGAATTTGCGGCGCTTTAGGCAGTCAAAGCGCGGCCAAGCGACAGCCATAGGTGCGGTGCTGTTTCTCAGTTTAATTGTTTTGATGGCGGCGTTTCTCACTGAGGTTTATCAAATCCAAGAGAGGATGCGGCGTTTGGATACTGAACGTTCTCAGGAGCACGTTGTGATAACTGCGGCTTATTTAAATTCTGATAATCATTTGGTTCTTAACATTACCAATCAAGGCTCTGTTACAGCTAGGCTCATGCGTTTATGGATAATTAACCAAACTAACAATGAACATCTCTCAGTTAATTTTTCTAGTCTTTACATTACTCCAGGCATGTCTATAAGTAACGTTACAAGCCTACCATTGACTTCTGGTAAGAATTATGCTGTACGCGTCGTTACTGAAAGGGGTAATGTTGCTAGTTACAATATAGTGGCTTCGATTAAAGCGCGGATTAGCATAATGGCAACTTCCACCAACTATATTGGTAATAACGTGACAGTCATTTTATGCGTAACCAACAACGACACGTCAGGAAACAACATTTATAATTTGACTCCTACACTGGATGTAAATCCGCCATCAAGTTTGGAATTAGTAGATGGTCCTAACCCTCCAATTATAGAGTTGTTGCCTGCTGGAAGCGCTGCCTATTTTGTTTACGTTTACAAGGTAACTGGCTCAGGTTTAAGTTCTACGTTAAACGGGTCGTTTGTTGGCGCTCCTGCAGGCAATTACGCCATGACTACGATCTATGCGACCTCGTTGCAGGTTTCGGCGGAAGTTACATCTATGCCGCTGATACATTTAGATGCGTTTGGTAGTATACCTGCGCTTCTTGATACTACCGATGGCGTTCTCACCTATTGGGGTGTCGCCTTGGCTAACCCTTATAATCGTTCCATTACGGTCTATTCTGTAGCTGTGATATCAACAGCCTTGAACATTTTTGATCCAAACTCTTTAACCGGCGTGAACCCTGCAACTGGGTGGTATGCACGGAGATCCTCTGGGGTATATTCAGGTGTTTTTTGGGAGGCTGGCAGGGCAGGTAGTGCACCGATAACGATACCACCGCTTTCTGTTTATAATTTCACCTTCACTGTTGAAATTGACAACGTTGAGGTGATTGAAACACAGGTTACGGTAGAAGCAATAACTACTGAAGGCAGATTTCTTAAGAATTTTGCAACCTCCACAGCTAACACGTATCCCGCTATCAACGTATATCTTACCAGAACACCAAATACTCCGCTATCAAATAGGCAGTATTGTCTTTCAAATGTTTTACCCTCGTCTAACCAGACCTTCAATGTGGTGATTTATAATAGCGCTGGTGCAGATACCTTAACTTCGAAAATTAATCTGCTTTTGCAAATTCCCACAGGGTGGCGTAATGTAACTGCAGGTGCTCAAACTGGGTGGAACTATAGCTCTCAATTAATAACGCAGCAGGAGGATGGTTCGTGGAGAATTTCTGTAGAATCATCTTCTTCAACCCTTGCAGGCGGCAACTACTTAGTTTACCAGTTTAGCGCTATTACGCCTGCAGTTTTGGCAACTACACTGTATAATTTGGCAATTACCGCATATTACCCGAATTTTTCACCTTCAATAACTTCAGCGTATTGTGGTGCCGTAGTGCAAGTGGCGCCTTAACTAACTGGAACAGCATACTGCTATTGTTGGTCTTCGAGTGTTCTTGGGACTGTGGGCACTTTGAACGTAGCGGGTAGGGCATTGCGTTCTCGGAGTTCTTTTATTATAATTTTCCGAAGCCACTCTGAAGGGGTTATGCCTTCTTGAGTTGCTTGGTAGGTTACAAGGCTTTTTATCGTGTTCGTTATGCGGAGGTAGATTATGGAGTCTTTGGTTTCTGATTTGATTTTAGGCACCTTTTCTTTCTCCTTTTTGTTTTGTTGTTTCGGCTGGTGAAATGTTGATTCCTGTGGAGAGGATATGGTATTTGTGGGTCATCAGTGAGTGTTTGGTGTTTCGCATTTTGATGATGCGGAGTTTTCTGTTGAGTTCGCCGGTTTTGTTGAAGTATGTGTGCATAAGGATTATGCCGTCAGCTATGAATTCCTCGATGCCGGAGCCTATTTTTTTTGAGCCCCATGGCGTGTCGGAGATCATGACGGTTGTGCAGCCTACGCTTTGGAGAAATTTGTAGAGTAAGTGTGCAAGGTGGCGTATTTCTATGCTTTCTTTCATGGCCATAGCCATGGATGTGAAGGAGTCTATGACGAGTCTTTTAGCTTTTAGAGCTGTGACTTCGCGCAACATAATGTCAAGGTTGTTTTGGATACCTGCTTCTTTTGAGGTGGAGAGGTCTAAAACGAGACAGCGTTTTTCTAGTTCGAGACGCTCAAAGTCCCACCCGAACCGGAGCATGTTGCGGAGGAGGGCCTTTTTTGTTTCAGCGAAACATACGTAGACGCCTCTTTCTCCAAAGTTGGTTGCGCCTTCGTAGAGAAATTGGGCTGAGAAGGTTGTTTTTCCTGCACCCGGTTCGCCTGCCATTAGAATTAGGCTCTCGTTTGGGAAGCCGCCTTCGACGAGTTCGTCAAAACCTTTGATACCTGTAGGTACACGTTGGCTCATGTTTTGCCTCTCTTTAGTCTATTTTGGTGCATGATGTATTTATATTGTTGTTTAGATGGGGCGACTTGACGTGTTGGCGTTGACGTACATTTGGATTGTTTTTGAGGCACTGTTTTTGCTGACAAGGGCAGTGTAGAGGTTAATTCACATTGCTGGTTTATGCTCTATTTTTGTTAATGTTCAGTTTTTATTTGTTTAAAATTTACGTTTTTTTGCTTATTTTTCTGAAGTTTTTCGTTTGTAAGTTAATTGTAGTACAAATGAAATACAATTAACATACACTTGCGGCAGCACCACCTTTAAGCGCAAGATCCACATAAGATTAAACTAAACAAATTGGAGGAAAAAACAAAAATGCAAAAACTCAAACTAAATCGGCGCGGAGTTAGCCCAATCATAGCCACGTTGCTTCTCGTAGCCATAGCCGTAGCAGCTGCGATAGTAACATACACGTGGACCATGTCGCTGGCAACCAACCAATCCCAGCAAGCCCAAACAGGAATAAAACTCGACGCAGTCTATTTCGGCAAAAACACGACAGACAACACATATGGTATCTATGTGAGCATAAGAAACACCGGCTCAGTAGCAGCTACAATTGAAGCCATCCACCTCGTAAAGGGAAGCCAAATCATAATCAGCGAATCAGTAAGCAGCCTGACTGTCCCACAGGGCGACGTCCTAAACTCAGGCTTCACAAACGCCACAACTTGGACAGCCTCGATTGGTTTTAAATCTGGTGGTCTCTCATTGCCAATACCAGAAACAACAAAAACCGTAACCATACGAACTGATCTTGCCGTGAACACTGCTTATACGCTGAAACTGGTAACGAGCACTGGTTTCGTGGTTGAAGGCACTTACTACACGCCCGGCGAGTGGTAATAAAAGAGGAAAAAAAGCCACATAACAAGAGAGACCGAGGCAGGTTCAGGGATGATAAAATATCCATTTCCATATGTCCTGCCTGGTCGTTCTTTATCTCTTGCTGCTGACGCCAAAGACGCGCATTCATCAACCCCTCAAGTTTCTTACTGAAAAAAATAAAATTTAAGTCAGGTTACTTGCCATGAGTAAAAACTCCGACCAAAACACCGTACAGAAGAAGCGGACGCGTGACGTGATAGAAGAAACCTTTGCACGTTACGAACCCAAAGAGGAAACGCCCCCGCCGCTTCCAAAAATCGGGGAACCCCCTCAACGCGTCCCTCGCGAAGAGAAGCAAGAGCCGGAGCAGCTCATGACCAAAACAGAAAACGCCGCCCAAAAAATTGTCAGCACAGGCATATCAGGCATAGATGCCGCTTTAGGCGGAGGCATACCTGACCACTGTCTCATCCTCATTTGCGGCGAAGTAGGCAGCAATTACGACGTCTTCACCCAGCAAATCCTATACAACCACACCTTGGAAAACGGAAAAACCGCCTGCTACCTCGCTGAAACCTTAAGCATAGACATCCAAGAAAAAATGGAAAAATTCAACTGGACAATAAAAGACGCCGTAAACAGTGAAAACTGGAAATTCATTGACATACAAACTCCAGACCTACAACAACTAGCCGACCTCTCCCCAAAAAGACTCACAAACAGAAACAGCATAAAATTAACCACAGGACTAAACGCACTCAAAACAGACCTCCTAACAAAAACCAAAGAAGGCTACTGGACAACCATCGAACTGGGACATTTACTCTCCAACTACGACACAAAAGAAATCAGCAACCTCATGCTCTACTGGAGAGCAGTCACACGCACCCACGGAGGGCTACACTTTGCAGTGATACCTATAGGCATCCACGCAGAAAACCAAATAAACGCCCTCAAAAACTTAGCAGACGGCGTCATAGAATTCACACTCAAACAAGGACCACACGAATTCGAAAATAACCTCACAATAAGAAAAATGAAAGGCCTCCTAAAGCCACTGGTGCTAACATTCACAACCGACGAAAACGGCATCAACATAGACACAGCAGCAAGAATAACCTAAACAGGAGCGACAAACATGATACAACAAAAAGAAAACAAAAAACAAACCGCCCAAAACACACAAAAAACTACAACACCAAACAAAACCCTCGCTTACATCGTCTAACTTTACTTTACAAAAACAACCCCGTCACTCCCACTCAACAACGTGCACAGTCCACTGAACACCCACAGACTCAACTCGAAGATAATATCGTCCAGGCGAAAGACTCGGATGAGCACTCAACTCAACAGTCTCCGTTCCACCAGGAAGGACATAGCGAACAGCAGTAGCTGAAAACACAGGCACTTCACTTTTTCCCTCCTCAAAAAGCTCAACCCTCAAACTCCACCCCAAACTCCAACGCTGAAAATACACAACTTCAACATCACAATTACCCCCTTTAACTTCAAACACACCACTAAAAGTTTCCCCATCAAAACCACTAAGGCTAACAACGACAGGACTCCTCAACCACACAACACAGCAGAAAGCCAAAGCAAACGTCACCACAAAAAGAGTAAACGCCAAAAGAGCTCTACTCACACGGTTCATAAGCCTCAAAAAATAACTGCGCAACCAAAGCAAAAAAAGCTATCACAAAATCAACTTGAAGAACAATAAAAAAGCAACATTAAATCTACAAAAGCATAAATCTCTCCATTTACCAACTACTTTACTGCCTTCTAACGAATACCTAAATAGAGGAGAAATCTTCTTGCTGTGCCCATATTAAAGATAGGCTATAAACTGTGACCGTTACAGTCAGCGACGAAAACTTGAAGATAGTTCTCAACAAAATAGATGAAGTCAAACTCTAACTCCTTAGATTAAGAGCTCTGCTAATACCTGAGGAAGAGGCAACCGAGATAGAAAAAAGATCAAAAGAGCTAAACGTGAATTAGCGAAGGGGTCAAAGATAGATTTACAAGAGTTTATTGAGGAACTCGGTTGCTGACCTATTGTTCAACATTATCATTGCAAAACAAGCCCAAATAAGTTCCAAGAAGTTACCTGAACATATTAAACGGAGAATTTTTGAGTCCCTTTTGATCTTACGTGAAAACCCTGTCCCAGCAGAATATTACGACATAAAGAAACTGAAAGGATTAACAGATTCTTATCGGATCAGGCTTGGCGACTTTAGAGGTAACTATTCATACATAAAAACTGCATAAAACCAATCCAAAAGAAACACAGACAACAGGCTAATAAACGCCAAAACGTAAATACACATACAACCAAAAACAAAACAGGAACACCCCTATGAGCACAACACAAGAGGAAACAAAAGAGCGACATGAAGCCTACAAAGAAGCTGAAACAGCACACTTACTCCTCAAAATCATCGAAGCAAACGGTAACCTCAACCCCACTTACGACACAAACCACGGCTATCACTACCCAGAAATCGAAGCTCTCCTAAACAAAGACCCCGCCAGCACCGAAAAAACTCTAAAAAAACTCTCAGCCCTAGGCATCCTAAACCAAAAAACAATTGATATGGCACTCCACTGCCCAGAATGCAACAACGCCAACATATCAACCACTTATACCTGCCCCTCTTGCGGCTCTCCACAAATAATACGGAACGCCCTCATCGAACACATTACCTGCGGCTACATAAACACCCTTCCCTACTTCAAAGTCGACGACAACCTGATCTGCCCAAAATGCAAAGCTCCCCTCAAAAGAACAGATGTTAGAAGCGCAGGAAGATGGTACGAATGCGCCAACTGCAAAAAACGTATCGAAAACCCACAACCACTCCACACCTGTAGAAACTGCGGAGAAAAATTCGACTTCAACGACGCAAAATACGTCGAAACACACAACTACACTCTCAGCGACACCACCAAAAATGAAATCAACAACGGAGCACTCTTTCCCTTCTTCGTAGAAAAAAGCCTAACAAAACTAAACCACCAAGTACACATCCCAGGCAAAATCACAGGCGCATCAGGCATACAACACGAATTTGACGCCATAATCGACACAAACGCTGGCAAACAACTCGCCATAGACGCACTATTCTCCAACCAACCCGTCAACAAATTCCAAATAACCATGGAACACGAAAAAATATCCGACGCAAAAATAGAAACCTACATAATCGCCTCCGCCTTCAACGAAGAAGCAAAAAAACTCATCCAATTCTACAAACTAAACATAATAGAGGCATCCCCAACCATAGCGCTAAACGAATTGATAAATAGGATGCAACCAGAAAAAACAAAACAAAAAAAAGAAAAAACAGAAAAACTCGACATCATAGAACAATTCACAGCTCCAACACCCCCACCTAAAAAAGAGCCAGACAAGAAGACAGGAAAAATAGGCGGGTTCTTCAAAAGAAACAAACAAGACAACAAAAACTAAAACACCCTCTCACTCTTTTCACAAACCAAAGAAGAGTAAACCAAAAAAACTTCTTCAAAATTCAAAGCAGGAACGTAAAGATAACAGTCACAATTACAAGCATAACAACAGAATGCTTCAGCCCATTCAACATAATGCCCTCACTAAGTTTCCCAGCAGCCAAACCCCCAAATATTGCTTCCACAATAGCCAAATCAAATAACAACGCCCTAAAACTCTCAAACGAAATTGTTATGTTCAAGAACTGAGTCTGCTGAGACTGCGCCATAGGCACAAACAAACTCTGATACAAAAGCACAATAACCCCAACAAAAACAAAAAAACTGATGTAAATTATAAACAAATAAGGACGAAGCTGAGACTCACGCTCATCCCTCACCTCAATCATCTCCCTCACAAATTGAGCCGTAGAATTAAGAGAACTCTTCAAATCACCACCCAACCGTACCGCCTCAACTATAAGCGCACTCACCTTAGCAGAAAACTCCGTGCCAATACGCTTACTAAAATCCAAAAACGCCTTCTCAAACTCCACACCAAAAGTCAACTTCGCAGTCAACTTACGTAACTCCTCAGTAACAGGACCATAATTCCGGCGAGAAACATCCTCCAACCCCTGAAGCAAAGTCAAACCAACAGCTTGGCTCTCAGCCAAATTATCAAGAAGCACAGGCCAAGCATTATCAATAAGTCGCTTCCGCCGATTTTCCAAATGCACAATAATAGACGGAAAAAACAACCCAACAGCAAACCCAACCGCGACATAAGCATGAAAAACGAAACTCAACGACACCGACATGTACCCCACAACAACCACCACAAACGCCATAATCAAAGATACAACATAGACAAACCGCTTGGTTCTAAGAGAAAAAAACCCAAACAACCTCATACTTCACCAACTCGACATTATAGCATCCACATAAACTAACACAAACGCCGCAGCAGACGGCAACAACAAATAAACCAAAAGAGGCAAAAGCTGAGCAGCTGAAAGCCCACCAATAACCTCACCGCCAAAAACACCCATAATAACCAACAACGTAATCATAATTATTGGAAAAGCAACCAATAACGTGATGTAAAGCTCCCCCGCCAACCCCAACTGAGAAATCATCTTACTCAACCGACGACGACGAGTCTCAGTAAACTTATTCGCCATAGTCATCAAATAAAAATGCAAATTACCACCAGTCTGCACCGTAGAAATATAACCTTGAAGAAAACTGGAATACTCCCTACTAGGAGTTCGCTTACTCTCCTCATCCAAAGCAGCTATCAAATCCTCCCCCAACAACTCAACACTACGCACAACACTCTGTGCACTCTCCTTCAAACTAAAAACCTCCCCAATCCTAGCAAGAGAACTAAAAGTCTCCCCAGGCGTAGCACCGGCACCACTAAGAATAGCCATATAATTAGCAACATACACAAGATTCTTCTCAATTTTCATCTTCAACACAGAAGCCTTGTAACTCGGATAATACAAAAACACCACAAAACAAACACCAAAACTAACCCCACCAGCCAACAAACCCACCACAGCAACAAAAGACAAAGGAAAAACCACCCCGAGAAAAGAAGAAAAAGAAACAAACAAAACAGGCACCAAAACCAACGACGCAAAAAAAGCAACTAAACTCCAAAAAAACATCGAACTCACATAAACAACGTGATTCACCTTAACATTTGCTCTAAGGAGATTCCGCCTCAGCCTCTCAGACAAAGGAAAAAAACGAGCAGGAGCAACACCCAACACACGGTACCCAAACTCATGAAAACTAAACGAAGAACCTTTGAGCGCCACCGACTCAGGTTTCACTATTCAACACCCCACCAGAAACCAAGTAAACCAACCCACAGCGAAGGATAACTGAAACATAATCATGACCCAACCTTAATCCGACTATAAATCTCCTCAGGATTACTGTAAAAGCCACGAATAACCTCAGTTACATCTTTGAACCGCCGAATATCATTCTTCACCATCCAATCAAGAATCAAACTTCTCTTCTCAACCTCCTCCATAACGTCCTTTAGGCTCTTTCCACTGCTTTTAGCAATCTTCTCCAAATGATAAGACCTACCTGAATACTGATACGCATCATTATTAGCATTATAGCTAAACACCTCATTAGTAATTATCTCATTAGTCCGCGTATCCAAACCAACAAACTCAGTAGCAGAAGTAACTCGCCTAACAGGCTTACCTTCCACCTGCAACTTCTGCTGGATAAGCACAAAATCCAAACTCGTAACTAACGTCCGCGGTATATTCATCGGTTCAGTTTCAAGACGATGCACAACCGAAGCCACAGACTCAGCATGCAAAGACGAAAAACCCCCATGCCCAGTCGCCATCGCCTGAAAAAGCGTATACGCCTCAGCACCCCTTATCTCCCCCACAATAATATAATCAGGTCTCTGCCGCATAGCCGCCCTCAAAAGATCATAAAGACTAATCTCCGCAGAAGAACCACCACTGGGACGCGAAACAGATCTAAGCCAGTTTTTATGATGAAGCTGCAACTCAGGCGTATCCTCAATAGTAATGATCTTAAAATCAGGCTGAATAAAAGCTGACAAACAATTAAGCGTAGTAGTCTTACCTGACGCCGTAGGACCACAAACAAAAATGTCCAGCTTATTCTCTACAAAGTACCACAAAAACGCAGCCAACTTAAGAGGAACCGTCTTAAACTTTATCAAATCAATTATAGTCAACGGATCAGCCTTAAACTTCCGAATAGTAAACGTCGACCCGCCCCTAGTAACTGCTTTCCCATAAGTCATCTGAATACGGCTACCATCCGCAAGAATCGAATCCAAAATCGGATTAGCCACAGAAATCATGCGCCCAGTCCTATAAGCCAATTTTATAACAAAAGAATTCAACTCATCCTCCGAATCAAAACTAACATTCGTAGGAATAGACTCATACTCCCTGTGCCAAACATAAACAGGACCCGAAACCCCATTACAACTGATATCCTCAATCAGAGGATCACGCATCATCACATCAATCTTGCCGTAACCAACAAAATCTCGATTAATATAATAAAGGATCTTCGCTAAACTCGCTTCACCCACACGAATACGAAACTTTTTAACAATCCGCTTAACCTGATCACTTAAATACTCCCTAGCTTTCTCCTCCGACCCCAACTCAGAAAAAGTAACATCAATTTCCTCAACCAAAAAATTTCTAATATCCGTAAAATACTTTTTTTCCGCCTCCTGAAGAGTAGGCTCAAAGACTTCATACCAAAGCTCATGAGTAGCAGGGTCCTCTGAGAGGACAGCAAACTGAAAAGGTTCATTAATTTTAAAAGTCTCTAAAATGCGCCTTTTAGAAGTCAGTTGTTTCTCAGTCATCAAACAACCAGCGATAACAGATAAGCGACGTCTAACATAATTAATTTTTTGTCGAACACAACCTCTAAATTAAACACTTACACCAAAAAAACAAACCACAACAAAAAACTAATTACCTCGCACCCCTGAAGAACCCGCCCCCTAGTTTCCCTCAATAATTTTAACTTCACTTGCCAAATATGCCTTTTCCACTTTACTGAGCGCATCTAAATTCATAGGCATAAGCAAAAAAGAATCATGCTCCAACAAATCAAAATGCTTCTCTTGAATAAACTGATATACCGCCTCAAAACCATAAGTACTAATTAAACGCTCCAAACCATCAAGAAGAATAACCCCCCTCTTATAGGTATTCAAAAACCTAGATAACTCAAGAGAAAGCTCCTGTAGATTAGGCAAAACACTAAACCCCTTAATAGATTTAGAAGCCAACAATCTAACGGACTCCACAGGAACATCATACATATCTATTAACTTCTGCGGATCACCATGAACAATACACAAAGAGGGCAAGCTGATACATACAAGACTCTCATAGACATTAAAACACCGCTCATGAGAACCATAAATCACACTGTCACCAGGCGAGAGCCCACTTAATTTGTAAACCACTTTGACCAATAATTCCTCAAGTCGCTTTTTCTCCGTGACATCCCAAAACATCAAACGCACAATTTTCCGCCGGTTAAACATTAAAGTATCAAACCGAACCGCAACCTCCTTTTTGACACCCCCCTTTGTGATCAGCGTCGCATTAACAACTTGCCCTTCAGTACACCCCAGAAACTGCTCAACAGACGCCGCGGCAATCTTTTCAGGCGCACTATAAAACAAAGAATTTATTTTCACGCCAACCAACTCTGCTTTCGAAAAAGACGTCAACTCAAAAGAAGCCGTGTTACAGTCAAGAATTACTCCAGTCTCATAATCAGCAATAAAAACCGGCTCAGCAAAGGTGTTGAACAATTTTCTATAGGTTGCCTCGCCTCCTAAAAGAGGTTTGCCGCCTTTTTGGATTCCCATTTTCTTCAACTTAGTCACGGCTAAAGGCAACGCCGAATCGACCATTGGCTGCGCCATAGTTTCCCCCACATCCACATCAACATTTATCGTAAGTATTAATAAACCTTATTCATTTTTTGTACTACACCACTACAACAACACACAAAACGCCCAAAGAAAAAACCACAATCATAAACCCACAATTAATCACACAACAAAATAAAACACCAACAAACACAAAAGACCTATTAAAAACTCTTATAAACCAAAACCCCTCCTGCTAGCGAGTTCACGAGAGACGAAAATGCAGTTCGAACTAATTGCACCATTCAAAACATCACCTGGACAAGAAGAAGCAGTTGAAAAGATAGTGGCAGGATTCTCAAAAAAAGACAAACAGACACTTCTAGGGATAACAGGCAGCGGCAAAACATTTGTCATGGCCAACGTAATTAACCGACTTCAGAAACCAACGCTCATCATCGCACACAACAAAACGCTGGCAGCTCAGCTTTACGCTGAGTTGAAAGAGTTTTTCCCCAAGAACAGAGTTGAATATTTCATCTCTTTCTACGATTACTATCAACCCGAATCTTACATTCCAACAACAGACACCTACATAGAAAAAGACTCAGACGTAAACGCAGAGATCGAAAAGATGCGTATGCACGCGGTCTCAAGCATCGTAAGCAGAAGTGACACAATTATAGTTGCTAGTATAAGCTGCATCTACAGCTTAGGCAACCCTGACGACTTCAAAAGCATGGCTGTCGAACTAGAAGTAGGCAAAGAGATAAACAGGCAAAAGCTAATTCACACCTTAGTTGATATGCAATATGAACGCAACGATGCTTTTCTGGAAGCCGGCAGATTTCGCGTTCGCGGAGAAACCATAGACGTAATCCCGGCTTACGAGAAAGATATTTTAAGAATAGAACTTGACTCAGGCAAAATCAAGAAAATCAAAGAAGTCAACGCACTCACAGCCGACGTAAAAAACACCGTCGACAAGATCACACTGTACCCGGCGCGGCAGTATGTAGTGCCCCAAGAAAAACATGAACGCGCACTGCAACAGATACAACGAGAACTAGAAGAAAGACTACCACAATTGCCACCACTTGAAGCGCAACGCCTCAAACAACGCACAAACTACGATTTAGAAATGATTCGAGAGATGGGATTCTGCTCAGGCATGGAAAACTACAGCAGACATTTCGACGGACGCAAACCAGGTGAACCACCGTTCACGTTAATGGATTACTTCCCAAAAGACTACCTGCTAATTATAGATGAAAGCCACCAAACCATACCCCAAGCCCGCGCAATGTACAACGGCGACTACTCACGCAAAAAGAATCTAGTGGACTTCGGCTTTAGACTCCCCAGCGCATTTGATAATCGCCCACTAAAATTCGAAGAATTCGAGCAGAAAATGGGAAAAACACTGTTTGTTTCAGCAACACCCGCGGAATACGAGCTAGAAAAAAGCGGTCCACCTGTAGAGCTAATCACCCGCCCTACAGGACTTTTGGACCCTCAAGTGGAACTGCACCCCATCACAGACCAGATGCAACACCTCATGTCGGAAGCAAAAAAAACAATCAATGAGGGCAACCGTGTGCTAATTACAACGCTAACAAAACGTATGGCAGAAGATCTCACAGACTACTTAGTCAAAGAAGGATTCCGCGTCAGATACATGCACTCAGACATAGATAGCCTCGACCGCATAGAGCTCGTACGGCAACTTCGGATAGGAGAATACGACATACTCGTCGGAATAAACTTGCTCCGCGAAGGTCTAGACATACCAGAAGTTGCCACAATCTTCATTTTAGACGCCGACAAAGAAGGCTTTCTACGTGATGAACGCAGCCTAATTCAAACAATTGGACGAGCAGCCCGCAACGAAAAAGGCAAAGTTATACTGTACGCCGACGTGAAAACACAATCAATTAAACGCGCCATGGAAATCACCGCGTACAGACGCAAATTCCAAATGAACTTCAACCGCCTCCACGGCATCACACCAAAAACCATCGTGAAGAGCGTCTCCCTAAAAGAAGGCACAATCAAAAGCGTCAAGCACTTAGCTAAAGCCGACATTCACAAACAACTGGTCGAGTTAGAAGCAAAAATGCGGGAAGCAGCAGAGCGACTAGATTTTGAAAGGGCAATTGAACTAAGAGACACAATCAAAGAATTGACGGCAATCATGGCACAAAAAGAGAAAAACCAAAGTTAACCGTCAGAATTACATTTTCAACGCAAAAAGGTAGAAAAGCATCAAGCTGAAACAAGTAAAATCCCATTGTTAAACACCAAAACAGGTTACAGTAATGCGAGACACGATTTCTATTAAAGGCGCCCGAGAACACAATCTCAAAAACATAGACGTGGAGCTACCGCGAAACAAGCTGATTGTGATTACGGGGCTGTCAGGCTCAGGCAAATCCACATTAGCATTTGACACCATATACGCTGAAGGCCAAAGACGGTACGTAGAGAGCCTAAGCGCATACGCTAGGCAGTTTCTGGGACTCATGGATAAACCCGACGTCGACTCAATTGACGGTTTATCTCCAGCCATCTCCATTGAACAAAAAAGCACCAGCAAAAACCCCCGCTCCACCGTAGGCACCGTAACGGAAATCTACGATTACCTTAGGCTGCTTTACGCACGCATCGGCATACACCACTGCCCAAAATGCGGCAACTCTATTCGCCCCCAAAGCCCCGAAAACATAACCAGTCTCATCATGGCAGAACAAGGCAAGACGCTCATTTTTCTTGCGCCCATAATTAGAGGCATGAAAGGCACACACGAACAGGTTTTTGACGATCTCAAAAAACAGGGTTTTACCAAAATCAGAGTGGACCAAAAAATCTACGACGCAGACTCCATCAAAGAAGAAGTGAAACTGATTCGCTACGAAAAGCACTGGATAGAGGCAGTCATAGACACCATAAAAATCGACAACGAAGAACACTGCCGCATAGCCGAAGCGGTAGAACAAGCGCTTTTAACAGGCAAAGGCACTATGATTGTTATAAACGCCCAAGACACAAACAAAGAGAAAAAACGTGAACTAGAAAGATTCAAAGGCGAAACAGTCTATAGCACCTTTGGAGCCTGCCCTAACCATCCAGAAATCGTGTTTGAAAGCTTAGAACCCCGCATGTTCTCATTTAACTCACCCTTTGGCGCATGCCCCACCTGCCATGGACTGGGAGAAATTACCGAAGTCTCCGAGGACTTAGTTATCCCCGACAAAAACAAATCCATCATGGACGGCGCCCTAGCAGTTTACGGCAAAATGGATTTGACATGGCGGGTGCAGCAACTTGCTATGGTTGGCAAAAAACACGGCTTTGACATCTTCACACCTATCAAAGACTTCACAGATAAACAACTCCAAGTCCTATTGTACGGCGACAGAGAACCCATCAGTGGCAACTGGTCAAACGGTGCAACCATGTGGATGCAAAACGGTTGGGAAGGCGTCATACCACAAACCATGAGACTGTACAAACAAACCGAAAGCGAATGGCGCAAAGAGGAAATAGAAAAATTCATGAAGTCGCGAATCTGCAACACCTGCCAAGGCAAAAGGCTGCAACCCGTGGTTCTAGCAGTAAAAATTCAAGGCAAAAGCATAATTGACGTCACCGACCTCTCCATCGACCAAGCGATAAGTTTCTTTGCAGACCTCCCAGCTCACTTGAACGAAAAAGAAATGATTATTGCAAAACAAGTACTCAAAGAAATAAACGACCGCCTCAGCTTTCTCAAAAACGTCGGCTTAGGCTACCTGTCACTTTCCCGAGCCGCCCGCACACTCTCAGGTGGAGAAGCCCAACGAATCCGGTTAGCCACACAGATAGGCAGCAACCTCATGGGTGTACTCTACATACTAGACGAGCCCAGCATCGGCCTACATCAAAGAGATAACACAAAACTCATCAGTACCCTCCATAGACTCCGCGATTTAGGCAACACACTAATTGTAGTGGAACACGACGAAGAAACCATTCGAAACGCAGACTACATCGTAGACATGGGTCCAGGCGCAGGCGTCCACGGAGGACACATTGTCGCAGAGGGCACTCCCCAAGACATCATGAAAAATAAACGAAGCTTAACAGGCAAGTATCTTTCAGGCGAGCTAAAAATTGAAGTCCCAAAAGAAAGACGAAAACCCACTGGTTACATTACAGTCTACGGAGCCAAAGAGAACAACCTCAAAAACCTAAACGTAAAACTGCCCCTTGGCGTGCTATGCGGAATCACAGGCGTTTCAGGTTCAGGCAAAAGCACACTGATGAACCAAACAGTTATGCCTGCACTACGCCAGATGTATGGAGAAAGAGTAGATAAAATCGGAAAATACGACAAAATGGATGTCCCAAGTTTTGTACATAACGTCATAGTTATCGACCAAGATCCAATCGGCAGAACCCCCAGAAGCAACCCCGCCACCTACACTAAGCTTTTTGATGAAATCAGAAAAATTTTCGCCTCCACTAAAGAAGCGAAAGTCCGCGGCTACAGCCCAGGACGATTCAGCTTCAATGTGAAAGGAGGAAGATGCGAAACTTGCCAAGGAGATGGTGTATTACGCATAGAAATGAACTTTTTACCCGACATCTACGTACAATGCAGCGAATGCAAAGGCAAAAGATACAACAAAGAAACTCTTAGCGTACTCTACAAGGGAAAAAATATAGCAGAGATTTTAGACATGACAGTGGAAGAAGCAGCACAATTCTTCGAAAACATGCCTCTGATATCACGCAAACTTCAAACCCTACTGGACGTGGGGCTAGGCTACATTAAACTTGGACAAAGCTCCACCACGCTCTCAGGAGGAGAAAGTCAACGCATAAAAATTACCCGCGAACTCAGCAAACACAAATCGGGACATGTAGTTTACTTACTAGATGAACCCACAACCGGACTGCACTTTGACGACACCAAACGCCTCATAAAAGTACTCAACAGACTGGTTGCAAAAGGCAACACCGTCTACGTAATCGAACACAACTTGGACGTAATAAAAAGCTGTGACTACCTCATCGACCTTGGTCCCGAAGGAGGAGAAGAAGGCGGACAAGTCATAGCACAAGGAACCCCAGAAGAAGTGGCAGAAAACCCCAACTCACATACAGGCAAGTTCCTCAAAAAAATACTCCAGAAAGATCCAGCATGATAGCGATAGCTTCACCTGCAGAATTCAAAAGCTCCGAGGTTCCCACAAACTCCGGCGTCTACATCTTCAAAGACGAAAAAGACGAAATACTCTATATCGGAAAAGCTAAAAACCTCCGCGCCCGCGTCAAAAGCTACTTTGCCAACAGCAACCAACCCACCAAAACACGGCAACTAGTCTCTAAAATCCGAAACATAGACTGGATCATCGTAAACAACGAAGTGGAAGCACTACTTTTAGAGAACAAACTAGTTAAGCAACACACCCCCCGTTACAACATAGACCTCAAAGACGCCAAAACATTTGCCTACATAGCACTTACAAAAGAAACATTCCCAAGGATACTCACCAGCCGCAAAGTTTCCCGCAAACTCGAATCATTTGGACCCTACACAGACGGCTTCACACGGCAAGACCTCCAAAAACTCGTAGTGAGAGTCTTTAAACTTCGTACATGCAAAACACTACCCAAACGAGCATGCCTTAATTTTCACATAGGCATCTGCACAGCTCCATGCACAGGAAAAGTCACCGCGGAACAGTACGCAAAGCAAGTTGAACAGGCAAGGTCTTTTCTTAAAGGCAACTACGAACAAACCGCAATAGCACTCCAAGAACTTATGAAGAAGGCAGCAGATGAACAAAAATACGAAGAGGCACTGGAGCTCCGTAACCAAATTTCTTCCATCAGCTTGCTTACACAACGACAAATTGTAGACAAAGAAAGACTGTACGACCAAGACGTTCTCACCTTCCGCCGAATAGGAGAAAAAGTTTTAGCCGTGCACATGGGTGTACGTAAAGGGGTTCTCTTAGGCAAAAAAGAATTCACAATGGATTTACAGCCAGAGGTGGAAGAAGAATTTCTAAAAGCGTTCTACGAAGCGAATTCAATTCCTAGAGAAATTCTGCTAAACAGACCCGTCTGGCACGACTCCGAAGAAAAAGCAGCATTAGAGCAGTTTTTTTCCGAAAAAAGAGGAGCAAAAACAACGCTTACAGTGCCAAGACGAGGAAACCGACTAGAACTGGTTCAACTTGCAGAGAAAAACCTTGAAACTACAATAGAAGACGACAATGCCCTCGTAGATCTACAGGACTTTCTCAACCTATCCAGCATCCCACACATTATTGAATGCTTTGACATCTCCAACTTGGGGCAGGAACATCTAGTTGCAGGCATGGTGCGCTTCACAAACGCCAAACCTGACAAGCGCAACTACCGCAAATTCAAAATAAAAACCATCACAAAACAAGACGACTTCGCAGCCATCAACGAGGTTGTCACCCGAAGATATAAACGACTAATAGAGGAAAAAGCACAGCTACCAGACTTAGTCGTAATAGACGGAGGAGCAGGACAAGTTAGTGCAGCAGAAACAGCTCTGAAATCGCTTGGACTACAACTACCACTTATTGGATTAGCAAAGGAACATGAGGAAATTTACTTACCAAACGAGGACACACCAAGACAAGTCGATAAAAACAACCGCATAATGTTGCTACTGCGGCAGATGCGAGACGCAGCGCACAACTTCTCTGTTAGATATAACGTAAAAAGACGTCAGATAAAAATGAGAGAAGAATTTAACCTCCAAAGAAAAAAACACAAATTTTCCGCCTAAAAATTCTATAATAGCCCAGTTATTGAAAATAGTGATTACCAGTTCACAAGCGATAAATCAACTCTCAAATGATTACATAGCGATAATAAATGAAAGATAACTCGGAAATACCATGTGTTTCATGTGCTTTTTGGAATAAAGATAAGAAAACGTTCAGCTGCAACCCAAACAACTGCGCCAAATTTAATGATTGGCTAATAGGGCACGTTCAGATAGATTTTGAGGACAAGATACAACTACAACTTGAAAAACCACAACTTCAATACATAGTTTAACCAAAGAAAAATTTCAGAAACAAGTTTTAAGTTAAACAGACATAAACTAAGAATTAACTCTCACCTTTACTGCATAAAAGTCATAGCGCCCCTGCCCAAGGCTACTAGTCCAACCTGCAATAACAAATTCGCCAACGACACTGGGGACAACAGCGTAGGCTTCTTCATAATCACTTCGTCCAACAGTACAACTCCAAACAACTTGACCCCCATCGTCAACGCTTAAAAGCAAAAAATCCCGTAAGCCATTCCCATAAGAAAACGTAACGCCTCCCACAGAGTATTTACCACCAGTCAATTGAGAAACACAGGTAGGCGCATCAAAGTCTTCGCCCCCAAAAACAGTCTCCCAAATCAGATTGCCGTCAAAATCAATTTTTACAATCCAAACATCGCTGTCACCTGAACCTTTAGAACGCGTATCACCAACAACCACATAACCATCAAACGCTGAAGCTACAGCATATGCCTTATCACTTTCGCATCCACCATAAGTATGATTCCACAAGACCACCCCTGAGACGTCAAGTTTGAGCACCAAAAAATCATAGTCCCCGCTTCCCCCAGCATCCATATAACCTACAACCACATAATAACCATCCTGAGTCACCATTACACCGCGTCCCGCAGCATCACGCAAATTACTGAAAACCTTATTCCACAAGAGGTTTCCATCAAAATCTAGTTTAACTAACCAAACGTGACTGCCATCACCTTCAGAAGACTCAACCAAACCAGAAAGAAGAAAACTATCCTCCGATTTAACTGCAGAAAAAAGTTTATTAACACCACTACCACATGACAAAGCAGTTTTCCACTGCAAATTACCTGCTTTGTCAAGTTTAACTGCCAAGCCCTCTGTTTCACCCGAAGCAAAAAAGATGTTGCCTAAAAGCAGAAAACCATCTTCCACGTTTAGCACTTGTCTAAATTCAGCTCCAAAGCCCTCATTGAAGGTCCAATTCCAAAGCTTCTCACCATATGCATCAACACGCAAAACCCACCCTACGGTTTCTCCCCGCCCAAAAGAGGTGGACGACCCAACAAGAATATAGCCATCTTCAGTAGCCACCGCAGAGAAGCATCGATCGTCCCCCGACCCGCCATAGTTTCTTTCCCAAACTAATTCAGCGCCTTTGGCTACCTGCAAAGACCCCACATTACCAAGCAGCGTCAAGCAAAGAAAAGAACCAGCAAGCGCCACCGCCAAAAATAGGGAAAAAAACACAAATAACCTCTTTTTCTGTTGAAACATTATCTCACCTTCTCTCCTCGTGAGAAACAAGAAGCAGAAGGTCTAAGCTGGAACAGAAACAACAGATGACGACTGCCCACTCTCCAGCAGCTTAGAGAAAAGCATCTGAAGAGTCCAAACGAAAGCCGTGTAATTTGTCCATATTGCTGCCGTTTTGAATTTCTTCTTGTCACCTGAGTCACTGGTAACATCGTTCTCGTGGAAAGCAATTAGCAACTCCTTTTTGTCAGATATCATAAAGCAAGGCAAACTTTGCGCTGCAACAACACCAACCCTGTCTTTCGCTAGATCAATCTGCTCAACGAAGAAAAGGCTTTTCGGAGAATTCTCAGTCAGCAACATAATGTCAATTTTATCCTGTTTCTGTTTAAGTTTGTCAGTAAAATCGCTATAGTAAAGTTGAGCCAAATACTCGTCAGCCGCAAAGATTTGAAACTCCTTTTGAGTGCGCTCAAGCAGTTCATTAGCTTTCAGAACCACTTGCTGCTCACCCTCCAGCATCTGAAACAGCTCTTTTTTAGCGCTCTCTACCTTCATCTGGGGAACAGACAGCCAAAGTTCCACCAGGTTTTGTTTTTCTTTTTCAAGCAACTTAATCTTCATCTTCTGCGCTTCAACAAGGATATCTATGGCCTTTTCGAGCGGTACCGCGGTAAACTTTAGGGGTTTCTCAAAAATCGAAAACAAAATTCCCTTCTTCTCAAGATCACGCAAAATACGATACGTTTCAGTCCTATGCAAACTGATAGCCTCAGCAATTTCACCAGCCTTCTTTTCACCTACCCTCGCAAGGTAAAGGTAAACTTTAATTTCATTCTTCAAAAGTCCGAACCGCGCTAAAGTTTCCTCAATTGTCGAAAGCTGTTTAGTAAAGCCTTTGTCACGTTTAACAAACTTGACTGCGTCGGTCTTTTCATCATAAACTTTCACTACGTCGCTGTTTCTTTTTTGGACCATAAGTTCCATTACAGGTTTCACCTTTAGTTTTCAAGTCTGTATTTTGCCTACTGATTTTAGCCTACTACATATTAGATACTTATGACCTCGAAATCTAAATTAGAAATATGAATCACAAATTCACTTTTAACTCAACCATAAAGCTACTCAACAAAACAGAAACAACTAAAACACTACTGCTCATCGTAACACACAGGTCACATTGGCCACAGTTAGAATTCCCCTGCCGTCAACACCCCGCACTGAAACCATCATTGGATCATGGCGGTGTTTGGTAGTCGCAGTAAAAGAGCAGAAATATGTGCCGTTGCCATAATCCAAAACATTAAGCGACGCGGGAGTTAACCACTCTTCAGGCGAAAGCAGACCGTCATACTCATAGTACACCGTAAAATTTTTTGCAAGAGCATAACTATCCTCGTTGTAGAAGGTACATGTTACGTTTACTTGCTTTTCAGTTCCTTCCAAAAGCACATATTCCCCTGTCACAACAATTTTTGAAGTCACATTCACAAAAAACTCTGAAAAATAACCTGTGGAAATATCTGACGATAGCAAACTGAAATCCACATAGGCACTAGAAAGTCCAGTTCCAGTTGACGCCCAATAAATCCAAAAACCGTCACTGTAATCACCACGGTTAAGGGCAGTGTGATTAATAGCTACAAGTGCAGGATAATAACCATTTGCTACAACATATTTTAGCTGACTCAAATCAGCTTCCAAAACTGATGGGTGCCCACCGTTAGAAACATTTGCCAACGCACTTATAACTGTGTGGCGTATTGCTTGCTTAAGTGCTACAAAACTCAAATTTGACGAAGAAGCGTAGACAGGGGCGTCCATTGCAGTTTCTCTTACATAAATAACCGTTGACAAAAGCAACATAACAACTATCAAAGAAGTGATAACCAACACTTGCCCAGAAGTTCCACGTTGAGTTCGCAAAGACCTCATTTCAACTCACCGTTGCCAATTGCAGTCGAATAAGCCAGACGGTATAGTTTGTGCTTCTGCTGGCACAAACGTAGTCAACAGAATAAATTCTGTCGCTAATTAAGCCGCCGTTACATATGACTTCATCGTTAAGGTAAGATAGGTTTTGGTCAAACACCGTCAAATTAAACCATATAGCAGCGGAAAAACATGACTGGATAAGATTTTTGATGGCAGACCAGTTGCGGCTAGCAATCAGTTCAGCTATCTGACCTTCGGCGTCTAGGCTAATCAGCGTTCTGTGCGCTACAGAAGAAAAAACATCGGCTTCGTCCTCAGAATAACGAGGAAATTTCTGCGACAGAGGAATAAGAGAAAGCGAGGAAAGCAGCAAGACGGAGGCAAAAAAAGCCTCGATAACACGAATTTGGCCTTTTTTGTTTCTAACAAAATTCACTTCGGAACATCTCCAAAGCAGAGTGTAAGTTTGTATAGAGCACCTTTGACCAAAACGGGATAAACAAAGAGGTTTTTCTCTGCGTTTGAAAAGTCAGCGCCTACATTTTGGGGCAACTGAGGATACGAAGTCCACTCCGAGAAGCTTTCTGTTCCATTTGTGCCAAGTGTCACAAGCACAATTGGACTTCTGTCTAAAAACTCAGGTATCATGTAGGAGGTAGTTGAGGTAGATGTGAGGTTAGAAGCGTAACTGTATGAGAGAGCAATGCTGCTGGATAAAGTAACAGTTGGATAATTTTTTGAAACTGTCAAAGAGTAGTTGAGAGGACTTTGACCTAAAAACGTATGATTTGGTTGCGGATCTACTGCTAAGTGACCAAAGGAGTAAATGCCGTACGCAGTTATCCTTTCATCAAATGAGGCACGGGCGAACACTACAAGTAAAGCAGAACCATTGGAAGTGACTGGTACCCCAATAGTCAAGTAGCTCACACCAGAAGGCGAAGTTGAATTGGAAGCACTGCCTACAAAATTACGCGTAACAAGGTAACCTTGCAGATTCGCTTGTACACTTTCTGCTTCGTGGCTCACAGAAACAGTAAAAGTATAATTGATGAAACTGCCTGCGCTACTGTTGCCTGAAATTACAATGTCGATGTCTAGCATTTGTCTTAGGGAAACACCAAAAGCTAAGTTAGTCAACCTTGCACTCTTAGAGAGCTCCAAGTAAGGAAGTGCGTACAAGTTTTCACTGCTTAACCTACTTAGCTTGTCTATGTCTAAAGCGTACGGACATGAAGAATCAGATGATGCAAGACCGAAAAATGTTGGAGTCACCCCTTTGGAACCCCACTCCGCAGGAGAACCCGTACCAGTAACTATGTGTTCAGCTATTGCCTGCAAGTAATTGCACTTGTTTAAGTCTTGAGCACTGTTTATTTGCGTTTGCATGGTACCCGCTAAGAAAGCAGTCGCCAGCACTGCCACACTAACTACTAGCGAACATGCAAAGAAAGTATCAATGGCAATTGTAGGAATTTTTGTTTCCCTCCTTTAACTCATCACCGGCGATAACCCAAACATACCGGATAGCAGTTGCTGAGACAACACCAAAGATACATAAGCAACTCCAGCAAGCAATGCAGAATACTGGAAACCTGCTCCGAAGTTACCTTCGCTTATTTTCCCAATGAAAAAACCTGAAATCCAACATTGAAGAATAATACCTACTGAGAAAATCCGCATTTGACTTTGCATCGCCATGAACGCAACAGAAGAAAGACTACTACCGACAACAGAGGACATCATATAAGTCGTTATAGCCACAATTGTGGTAGTTACGGCAATCAAAATACTCCAGATAACAGCAAGCATAATGTAGGGACGCAACAAAGCACGTTTGTTAATTTGCAATTCACGTTCCTTTTCACTATACTCGGAAAGTATCTCCAAAGACGGAGTAACATTTCCACCGATTTCAATAGTCTCAATCATCATTGCAAAATTAAGCGTAACAAACCAACTCTTAATTTCCTTGCTCAAGTTAGCAAAAGTTTTACGTAAAGGCACACCCCACTCAATCTGGCTACGCAAAAGCTCCAAAAACTTTGAAAAGTTGCCATAACCCTTACGCTTTGCCGCTTGTATAAGGCTTTTTTCAGGTGAAAGACCAATCTTATTTGCCTCTGTAACGTCTCGAATGAAATAAGGAACAGAATCCTCTGCATTGTAGTTAATCTTGGCAATTCTGCGGTATTGAACAGCAGGAATAAGTGAACCAATGACTAGAGCAATCACAGCGATTTCAGGCAACCCAAGCGGCGCCGAAGAATCAAACATGGAAGGAAACATAACAAGCAAAAAAATCAGGGCGATATCTGCAACAACAATTATGGCAGCCTTTTTGTAAAGTTGCGATAAGCCGACAAAAGCGCTTGTCTGCATATTATGAGCAAGCATTATAAAGATAAAGGAAAGCACCGGCATAAAGATAAACGCTATAATATAAGACATTACAGGCGAAATAGGCAAGGAACTGGCAGATAAAATATCTATCACGCTTGTTGAGGAGAAAACAACAAATAAAATGTAAGTGCATAAAACCACAATCAACATTACGGTGTAAGCTTCAACTAAAGTGGCTATTTTTTCGATTGAACGCGTCATAGCGTTGTTCCGTAACTCAAAAATTACCTTAAGCTCGCTACGCAAGAAATCGACCAGTTTACCGCCGCTCCGCACAGAAGATACAAAGCCTCCTAGAAAATTCCTATAGAGCTTCGATTTCGTAACTTCCGCCCGTTGATGTAGCACAGCAAGGGGGTCTTTACCTAAAATCTCCACTTGTCTGATTACTTCTTCAGCTTCTTTTCTAAAAGTGGGCAAAAAAGAGAGTTTGCGCATACGTTTCCAGCTGTCATAAGGCGAAACGCCACCGGCTGATAGCAAAGTAAAAATCATGACCACAAAGGGTAATTCGCGCTCAAGTTTCTCCCGTTCTTCACTTGCCGCGCTGGTAATTTTACCCAAAATTTTACCTATGAAACCACTTTGAGCTCGCAATCACTTAAACTCCTTTAACAGCAGAATTATTTGCATCCTCAACATTGATTGAACTGTAGAGTGCTTTGTGCACACTTCGAAAGTCACGTAACCCTCGCTCCACCATTTTCAGCAGTATCTGCTTTCTACGCTCAAACTCCTGCATGACAACGCTGTAGGGGACATCTAAACTTCTAGCGATTTTATCCAACAGGTAGCTATTTTCAAGATCTGCTTGAAAGTAATCTCCTGAAGGATTCCACCTAAACACATCATGAATACCACCATTGTTATCAATCTCTGAAATGCGCACAAATTTTCTACTAGAAGTTTTTTTATCTAAACCTATAAAAGTCGGGGTTTTAACCTGCTTGACCACTATGACGCAATTCATAAGCGGCAAGATTCCTTGTGGAATATTCATAGGAGGCTGAGTTAGACGCTTAATTACAGTTTCCACATCCTCAGCATGCAGAGTACACATCCCACCGTGCCCTGTAGCTAAAGCCTGAAATAGAACGTAAGCCTCTTCTCCTCTAACCTCTCCTACAAGAATCAAAGCTGGGCGATGACGTACTGCTGACTTAATGAGGTCATACAAAGAGACTTCACCTTCGCTTAAACCGCCAAAGCCAGGACGGGAAATTGTGGAAACCCAGTTTTCTTGGGGCAAGTTAATCTCAGAAACCTCTTCGACAGATATCATTTTGAAATCAGGTCTAACAAGGCAAGCAATAGCATTTAATGCAGTAGTTTTACCTGCGCCAGTTGGACCCACCACCATCACAGACATTTTGTTTTCCATCAGCAACCAAAGGTAAGCCGCAATTGACTCATCGATGGTTTCGTTGGTTATTAAATCCACAATGGTTATAGGGTCTTCACGGAATTTTCGTATAGTAAAACTGGTGCCCGCCGGCGTTGTTTCTTTGCCAAAGGAAACCGCCAGTCGATGTTTCCCAGGTAAAGTCAAATCCACTATTGGATGAGCAATGCTAACATGTTTGCCTTGTCTATGCACTATACGAGTTATAAAGTCATCCAGTTCCTCTTCATCTGTATAGAGTATGTTTGTCCGCATGTTTTCGTATTTTCTATGATACAAAAATACAGGTTTGTTGACCCCCAAACAACTAATATCTTCGATGTGAGGGTCACACATGAGCCCGTCAATTTTTCCGTAACCAATGAGCTCTTTTTCAAGATAGTAGGTTATTTTTCGTAAACTAATCTGGTTGATTCCTGCCACCGCCGCTTTATTTTCATCAAGGATCATCGGAAACTGTCTTTTGAAAGAATCTTCAAGGGTTTCATCTGCACGCGGAGCTTTCAACTCGAACTCGAGAATGTTTTTCAACTGATTGAAAGCAGCACGCTCCTCACGCGTCATAGCCAACTCGTCCACTATGTAGAGGTAACCTCCCTCAGACTCATCTTGGAATATCCACGCGTAGGAAAACGGAGGCTTGAGAGGGTAGCTTTCTATCTGCGTATATCCTTCAGGTACACGCCAACCTTGGATACCTAAGTAACCAAGCAGTTCTTCTTCTGAAATGCAGTTTTTTTCTTCTTCGACTTCTTCATCTTTCTTTTTCCCAAGTTTCAATTTTAGCTACCTCCATAAAGCATTAAACTTGCGCCATCGACACCAGAGGCGTATTGGAGAAAAGCCGATGAAGCTGACCCACTTAGGTAGGTGCCTGATGCGGCAACTTCAACAGGTATATCCACACGTTTTTGACCTGAAATTACTGTTGACCCAAATCCTGCTTCAGCCCATGCTCTCGTGGAGTCATTTGATATTTGGATCCAATATCTTTGATTTCCGATCATCGGTGGGAGGTCTAAATGTACAATGGCAGTGAAGTTTTCTGCGCGATTCTGACTTGTTAACTCAACACCTTTTGTCGCGACGTACTTTGCTATACTGTAAAGCTGTTGTTCTTCTACTTCATGTTTTATTCCAGCAACTGAAAAGGCACAGGTAGTGATTACAAGAGTTCCGATGATAACTGAGGCAAACAGAGTGTAAACGTACCCCGGAATAACAGAAGGCATTTACCGCAGACACCTCTCAATTTTTATGTCCGCCTCGACAATGTCAAAGTTAATTACTGCACCGACTTCTGTACTTGAAATTGGAATTGCGACCTGCCCGCTACTTTCTTCCAGAAAAGAGGTTATAGTCAGAGATGCAACACTGTAGGATACAGTGTAAGTCGTGGTTGTTATCCGTGTGCTACAGCAAGAAATTTTCAGAGGAACTCGGCCGTGCAAAGCAATGGTTTCCGAAGAATTCATGTTGACCACATAGACACGCACACTGTTAACTGGACGACCACCCTCGATGCCTAATACTGCATGTGACACCGCAGGACGATAACGCAAAAGAAGTTCAGGGTGTTCAGCACCATTTTGTATGGAAACTTGAGAAATTAACGAGCCAGACTGGTTGGCCACGGAGCGACTGTCACCTTTCAGGTACAACCCAGTCTCAGGAGATTCAGAATACGGCAGTTGATATGTGACTTGCCCTACAGTTTTATTGAAAACTGTCTGGTTTATGTCTCTGCCGTCTGAAATTCTAATTGAAAGCGCACTGCTTGTAGGCTCTACGCAAAGTTTTCCACCTGAATCACTAATTTCGAGTGCCCGCGAAGAACCTGGTTGCCACACAACAGCCAAAACACCTTCATCAATAGCCAAAAAATCCTGCTTCGCCGTTGAAATCTTGAGGTTTTGACTTCGAGCGTTCACCTTTTCGACGGCAAAATAGTATGTAACAGAAATTAAGCCGAGCGTAGAAACGAAGAGTATAAGAAAGGTGGCGGGCAGAGCTAACGCTTTTTTAGATTTAAAGAAACTTGATTTTAAGTATAGACATTTATTTTGAGGTCTTGACAACAGTGCATTCGCTTCCCTGTGGCTAACTTCGATAAAAAGAGTTCGTGAAAAATGCATTAAGCTATTTGTGCGTCATACCAACTACATATTGCACCGACATTCAGCTTGAAACGCCACTTTTAAAAGTAAAGTTAGATAAGCCACAAAAAGCAATAAGGTACTAAAATCAACGAAAATTCTTGGTATAAAAAGAAAAGGAAAAGTGGGGGGTTTTTGTTTTTGGTTGGCTCTTTTAGCTTGATTCTACGTTGGTTTCTTTATAGTACATTGCCTGCGATGTAAAGACCGTTATGGCAACTGTCAAGCCGATGTCGTTGACGGTAATGCTATCTGGGCTAGCGATGTAGATCAACATGGTTTTGCCTGATTCGAGCGTCAGGTCAGTTGATGCCTGCTTAAATATGTATGAGCTACCAACGCTTATAGAACCACCATCTACCAGTGTAGAGTTGAAAGATAGATCGGCAGATACTGAGTCTGTGGTGATGTTGTAGAATACGTTAGTCCATGCAACTTCTTGACCTCGAACGGTTAATTTATCAATGACAACGTCGCGTCCGCCAGTGTTTATAATCATGATGGCTGCTTCGGAAGAATATGAAGTACCGTTCGCTGCGTACCATACATGTTGCTTGGTGAGGTGCAAACTTTCCTCTTGAACCCGTGTGCTAGTTACGTTGATGGCAAAGTAAGTGACGACACCTGCGAGTAGCACTGAAACAACAAGGATAATCAGTGTAGTTACAACCGTGCTTAGAGCATATCGATTTTTCAGTATATTTCTCATTTTTATCACTGAAAAAGCAATAAGCAAGTTTTGGATAAGTAAATTTGTGCGTATAAAAAAGCTACACATTACAGACGAGCACAAAAAACAAAGAAAGAAAAAAGGTGTTTTATGTAGCTGATACTGCTTGTACGTTAGCCTCTCTGTAGTACATTGCTTGGGCGGTGTACAACGTTATGCTTACGGTCAAGCCAATGTCGTTGATTGTAATTGAGTCTGGGTTGACGATGTATAACAGCAACGTGTATCCTGACTGCAACACTAGGTCACTGTTTGCCACTTGGAAGGTGTAGTCTGTACCGTCAAAGTTCACTGTGTTAGTACCAGTGATGTTAAAGTTATATATGTAGGACATGTCTGCAGATATTGGATTGTTAGTTGTACAGTAGAGTACAAGTTGCTTGTTTGAGCTATCTGAGTTATTCCAAGAGCATTCTTGACCTCGAACAGCCAACTTATCAATTACTATATCTCTGCCTCCTGTGTTAATCACCATCAGTGAAGCCTGCGAGTAAGCAACTGTACCCGAAGTGGCGGTGGAATTGTGCCAGATGTGCTGCTTAGTTAAGTGCAAACTTTCTTCCTGTACACGAGTGCTAACGACGTTGATGGCGAAGTAAGTTACAACACTTGCAAGTAACACGGAAATGACGAGTATAATTAACGTAGTGACAACGGTGCTTAACGCGTATCGGTTCTTTAGTAGCTTGCTTAGAGCATTCATTGAACCTTTTCACCTCCTAAACCAATTGCGTTTAGCAATGGTCGGCTAACTGTAGAAAAGGCGAACCAATTGATTCGTGTCCTGAAATTTACTTTAAATTGGAATGTTTTGGGTGGTTTCATGGTTTTCGCCGACTTTTTTCTTTGAAACATGGAATAGCGTTTTTCTTATAAATATATTCTGTCGTAAGATTCAGTATTCACCATCTTGTTTAAAACTCAGAAGCAAAAATCAATTTACACACAACACACAGCAATCGCAAATACTTGCAACCACACGCTTTTGCTCACAAACACAATCTCGACGTCGCCTATTGTATTTGTGTGCGTAGTAGAGCACACCACACAGGTTTTGTACAACCAAGTTTTATACAATCAGTTACGTTACACAAACCTACCTAATACATCTAAAAACTCGACAATAGCAGATTAACAGCAAAAACAAAAATATGTTTAAGTTAAATTTTGAAGAAGCTCACTCTTCCATCATTATCAAAGTAAGGGTTGACCGCACTTTAGATAGCGCCCTCACTTTTTTAGTAACCATCTCTTTGAGCTCTTCCATACTACTAGCCTTGATTTTAGCGATAATGTCGTACACTCCGTAGGAAAAGTAGGCTTCCTCAACACCCTCAACACCCCGTAACCCCCTCAAGACATCATCTTCTGAACCAGACTCCACATTTATCAACACAAAGGCTCTAGGCATACAAATTCTCCCCACATTTATAGATATTAAAAGAAGCCGAAATTAAAAAGCTTATGCAAAAATGGGACCTACAAAAATTTGTAAAAAAAAGTAAACCCGCACAAAAAGTGTTATTTAGCAGAGTCATGCTTCTTGTCTTTGGTGCACAGTTTGCAGTTTCAAGGAAGAGACATAACATCTATCGACGACTTCACCCAAGAAGAAATTAACTATATTCTGA
>Ga0185342_1000167_pt1 | contig 36198 bp, 26 predicted proteins | sample ConPoolayeEmetaG_FD_128045 | JGI IMG/M metagenome (GOLD analysis project Ga0185342, IMG submission 128045) | Hot spring microbial mat communities from California, USA to study Microbial Dark Matter (Phase II) - Cone Pool mat layer E metaG... ... | reverse complement strand
GTACTATTGATATTGCCCAGGAAGAATTAGAGAAACAAATGGTGAAATATAAAGAAAAGTTAAAAGAGAAAATTGGCAAAAGTTCAATCAGAGAACAATAATTTCTACTTTTAGTATATGTCTATTTTAACGAAAATCTTTGGTGATCCTAATGAGCGCGAGCTAAAAAAGCTCTGGCCGATTGTCGCAAAAGTAAATGAGATTGAAAAAACCTATCAAAAACTGTCTAATGAAGAACTGCGGGCTAAAACCAACGAATTCAAGAAACGCTTAAAAGGTGAGGAAACTCTGGATGATTTACTCCCAGAGGCTTTTGCGGCAGTGAAGAATGCCTGCCGCAGGTTAATAGGAAAAAAATGGATTGCGGGAGAAACCGAAATTACTTGGGATATGGTTCCTTTTGATGTTCAGATCCTTGGTGCAATTGTATTACATCAAGGCAAAATTGCAGAAATGAAAACCGGTGAAGGAAAAACGCTAGTAGCAACAATGCCTTTGTATTTAAATGCTCTGGAGGAAAAAGGCGTTCATATTGTCACCGTTAATGATTATCTTGCTCGCCGGGATAGTGAGTGGATGGGACCGATTTATCAGTTCTTAGGTCTGGAAGTAGGTGTGATTTTGCATGATTTAAGTCCTGAAGAGCGCCACAACGCCTACAATGCTGACATTACTTATGGTACTAATAACGAATTTGGCTTTGATTATCTGCGTGATAACATGGTTTCTGAACTTGAGCAACGAGTACAACGGAATTTGAATTATGCCATCGTTGACGAAGTAGACAGTATTCTCATTGATGAAGCACGAACACCTTTAATTATCTCCGCACCTGATACCGAATCTACCGACAAGTACCGTCAGTTTGCCAAAATGGTTCTAAATTTAAAAGAAAATGAGGATTATAATATTGACCATAAACTGCGTGTTGCAACTTTAACCGAAAAAGGCATTGCTAAAATGGAAAGAATGCTCGGGGTAGATAATATCTATGCGGAAAATGGGATTGAAACAGTTCATCATTTGGAAGAAGCACTCAAGGCGCAAGTTTTATTTCAACGTGATCGTGACTATGTAGTTAAAGATGGCGAGGTAATTATTGTTGATGAGTTTACCGGCCGTTTAATGCCAGGTCGTCGTTATTCGGAAGGATTACATCAAGCAATTGAAGCTAAAGAGGGGGTTACAGTTCAACAGGAAAGTAAAACCTTAGCAACAATTACTTTCCAAAATTACTTTCGTATGTTTAAGAAACTAGCAGGTATGACTGGTACCGCAGTAACAGCAGCAGCAGAGTTTTCTGAGGTTTATAAGTTGGATGTAGTTGTTATTCCTACCCATAAACCAATGATTCGTGAAGATCTGGAAGATCAAATTTACAAAAACGAGGAGGGTAAATTTAAAGCAGTTGTTAGAGAAATCAAACGCCGCCATAAGTTTGGTCAGCCAGTATTAGTAGGTACAATTTCAATTGAAAAATCTGAAATTTTAAGCGACTTACTAAGACGCGAAGGCATTAAACATGAAGTTTTGAATGCTAAACATCACGAAAAGGAAGCTCATATTATTGCAAAAGCAGGTCAATTAGGAGCTGTTACGATTGCTACTAACATGGCTGGTCGCGGTACTGATATTAAATTAGGCGAAGGTGTAAAAGAAAAAGGCGGCTTACACATTCTGGGTACTGAACGACATGAAGCACGTCGCATTGATAACCAGCTACGCGGACGTGCTGGACGTCAGGGTGATCCCGGTTCCTCGCAATTCTATGTTTCTATGGAAGATGATTTAATGAAACGTTTTGGCTCAGAAAGAGTAATGAGAATTATGGAAATGCTTGGTGTTACCGATGACCAGCCAATTGAGCATAAAATGATCAGTAAATCCATTGAAAATGCTCAAAAGAAAGTAGAGGTCTATAACTTTGATATTCGTAAGCATCTCGTTGAATACGATGACGTAATGAACAAACAGCGTGAGATTATTTACAAACTACGCAATGAGATCTTAATTGATGCCAAAAACAATCCTAAGAAACTTCATCAAAAAATTCTTGGTTTAATCAAAAAATATTTAAGGGAACTAGTTCAATCCTATGCAATTGGTGACTGGAATCGTAAAGAGATTAAAGAATCAGTGAATGCAGTATTTCCACTAACGGAAGACCTAGCTAAATTCATTGACGAGGTTAAAGATAAAAAGGAGCTGGTGAAGAAATTAACCCAAATTGCCGAAGTTTTGTACCAAAAAAAGGAGGAGAAGATTGGCAAGGAAGGAATGCGCGAGTTGGAAAAGCTTGTCTATTTGCGCATAATTGACACTCTTTGGATTGAGCATTTAAGTGCAATGGAAATGCTTCGTGAAGGTATCGGTTTACGTGGTTACGGTCAGAGGGATCCTCTTGTAGAGTATAAACGAGAAAGCTTTAATATGTTTCAGCGCTTGCTTAGGATGGTTGAAGCCGACTTGGTTAATCTGATTTACAAAGTGGAAATTATTAAACAGCCATCTCCAATGGAAGGACAGCAAGAAATGCGTGGTTCTATGCCAGTACCGCCGGAAGGAATGAAAAATCAAGAATCGCAGGCAGGAAATCAACCTGCGCAATCCAATAAATCTAAAGTGGGTCGGAATGATCCTTGCCCTTGTGGAAGTGGAAAAAAATATAAGAAGTGCTGCGGGAAGTAACAAATAGGGCAGAGGTCAAAGAACAGAGGGCAGAGTTGCTAGATCTAGTAACTCTGCCCTCTGACCTGTGCTCTTTGCTCTTAATTTAATTTTATGGAATCAATCTCAATCTTAATTTCCGTCATCCTTGTTGCGGTTTTGATTATCGCTATTTTAATTAGAATAATTGTAAGATTAAAAGAACAGCAAAATGAATTAATTTCTAGAAAACAAAGTTTGAGTACTAAATACGGCCGTATTTCCGAACAATTCATGCCTTTTATTGAAGATTATCCCTATGATCCTAATTGTTTCCGTTTTATTGGTGATCCGATTGATGGAGTACAGTTCAATGAAGACAAAATTGTTTTTATGGAGTTTAAAGCCAGCGGTGCTAAAATGTCCAGTAGACAAAAGAAAATCCGGCAGCTGGTAAAAGAGGGAAAAGTAACTTTTGAAGAGTTTCGAATCGGAATAAATAATTGATTTTTAGATTAGTTTCTGTTATCTTTAAGGTAGAAGAATAGGAAAAATACAAAAATAAAATGTACTTTAAAATAAAAACTCTATAAGAAAAAGGAGAAGAATATGGTAGATATAACAACGACAGAATTTTGTTTTGTTGTTAACAATGGTGAAGATAAAAAAGAAGCTAAGGGAGTTTGTAAAAATCCCAACCAACTTATTCTACCATTTTTGTTAAAAGAAACAGAATCATCAGTACAAAAAAGCCAGGAGTAATCCTGGCTCTTTTATTTTTTGATTATTTTTGGTAATTTAAATATTCTTCACTAAATATTCATTATCATTCATTTCTTTATATCCTAGTCTCCGATAATATTCTCTCACTCCAATTCCGGCAATCACGGCCATTTTAGAATAATTATTTTCTCTGGAAATTTTCTCTGCTTTTATCAAAAGCTTCTTACCTAATCCTTGATGCTGAGTATATTTAGCTGATTTCCCAATTGACGCTAACTGGCCATAGGTATGTAATTCACGGAGTAAAGCCATTCCTTTTAGAGATTTGAGAAATTCGCTATTTTTCCAGACAGGAAGTCGTAGGCGCAAAAAGGCAAACAGAGTTTGTTTGTCTTTTGAGGTGTATTGTAAAAACATTTCTTTACCACCTAAAGTCGGATATTCAATTTTACTGTAAACTAAATCTTTCGGATTAATGGTTTTCTCTCGTGCTTCCCGGCAACGAGTGCATTGGCATTTGACTCCTTGCTCTTTTAATAATTGGCGTAAATTGGAAACCATATTACCAGATTCAATTTCTGTAGTCGGAATATCCCGAATTAATCGCACAATTCGCATATAAGAAGGAACGATTTTTTTGATTTTGACAATCAATTCAGTAGTTTCTTTTTGAGAGTAAGAATGATATTTACCTTCCCTCCAGAACTTATAAAGGTTACTTTCTTTAACCACCACACAAGGATAGAGCTTAATTTGGTCTGGTTGAAAGCGAGGATCAGTAAAAACGGTCTTGAAGGTAAGAAAATCTTTTTCGGGATTACTCCGGGGAAGATTGAGCATCAAATGATAGCAAATTTTAAAGCCAGCATCTTTAAGTAGTTGTGTTGCTTTAATTGTATCTTCCACAGTATGATTACGACAATTATAATCAAGAATTTTATTATCAATACTTTGGACGCCTAATTCTACACGAGTAACACCTAATCGACGGAGATTTTTAATTTCTTTCAAATCAATCCAGTCCGGTCTTGTTTCAATTGTTATTCCAACACAACGATTAGAAGCCCTTTCATTTAATTTCTTTGCTTCTTCTAGATTCTTTGCAGTTTTATTATTCATCGCGTCTAAACAGCGTTTGATGAATCGAGTTTGGTAGGATTTTGATAACGCTGAGAAAGTGCCGCCGATGATAATTAATTCTATCTTTTCAGTGTTGTGCCCATTTAAATGTAATGCTTTAATGCGATGTTTTACCTGGCGATAGGGGTCAAAATTATTCAGAACTGCGCGCATCACAGCCGGTTCATTTTTTAGATAACTTTTGGGGATATTCTTTTGGGTGGGGCAGAAAAGGCAGTTTCCCGGACAAGGGTGGGGTTTGGTTAACACCGCGATTACTGCAACGCCGGAGAGATTACGAATCGGACGAGTGCGCAGCTGTTTTTCTAAAAAAGCGTTTGGTTTAATCTTTTTTGCTTTGATTAATTTTTGATAAGTATTAAGTAGTGCTATATTAGAAGGGCAGGGAATTTGAAACTTTTTTGCAGTCTGATAGCGTAGTTTAAAGAGAGCTTTTGGTTTGATTTTCCCGTGTAGCGAGATCCCGCTATGCGGAGCCAAGAGTTTCAAAGCGCTCTTGATAAAAAATAAATTAGCTTTTTCTTTCTGCTCCATGAAAAAATTACCTCGTAAATTTTATCTCCGTTCTACACTTATTGTAGCACGAGATTTATTAGGAAAAATACTGGTACGACGTTATCGTGGGAAATTGCTTAAAGGCAGAATTACCGAAACCGAAGCTTATATTGGAAAAAATGATCCTGCTTGCCACGCCTGTTGTGGTATGACTGAGCGCAATAAACCGATGTTTGGTGAAGCTGGTCATGCTTATATTTACTTCACTTACGGGATGCATTATTGTTTTAATATTGTGACTGAGAAAAAAGGGTTCCCAGCGGCAGTATTAGTTCGCTCTGTCGAGCCAATTAAAGGAATCGATATTATCAAAAGACGTCGCGGTAAGGCGAAAGAACAAAACCTAACTGATGGTCCCGCGAAGCTTTGCCAGGGATTTGCTCTCGATAAAAAATTAAATGGTATTGATTTACTCGGAAGAGAACTTTGGGTTGAAGATGATGGCTTTAAAGTAAAAGAGAATGTTATCAAGAAATCGCCACGAATCGGAATTAAAGAAGGATTAGATAAAAAGTGGCGGTTTTATTTGTAGGACGTTGTTTTTTATTGCAAAGTAAAAACCTCTCGTGAGAGAGGTTTTTGTATAGTTTTGGTCTAAAACAAATAGGTTTAGTGGTCTTGCGAATGCTCGGTTTTCGCTAGTTTCGAATAAGGAAGTAGGTATTCAGAAGAAATATGGTTTTCTAAGTTCCCTTGGAAGATAACTATCCCCACATAATTGTTTTTATCACCAGTTAATCGCGGTGCAAGTAAACGTGGATTATCGACAAGAACAATTAGGGAAGTTCTTTCTTCAGCTCCTTCAAATGGTTTTCTTCCCAAAGTAGCTGCAATGTAAGAAAATTTATCCCAGCGTGAATGTTTATCCAAACCATTTTTCAAAGCCATTTTCGCATGGTCAGGCGAGACAGTAATAATAGGATATTCTTTTTCTAATGTCGCTTCCATCGTTTTTTGGGCTTGCTTTATTCCTACTGGTTTTTCGTCTGACGCGAATTGATGAATTCGACGCAGTGTTTGAACTAATCGTTCTCGATTAATCTTGAGAGAACCATCGTAATTTTCAATTAATTCGTCTGCTTCCTTACCTAAAATTTCCTCGAAAAGTTTTTCGGGAATTTCGGAAACAGTTTGAATAGCATTTCGATTAAATAATGGTTCCTTTGGTTCGAGACTACCTTTCTCAATACTCATTTCGATTACCTCCTCCTAAAAGTGTTGATGTTATTCAATTATACCATAAAAATCCCTTCATTGCAAGAGTTTTGGACTATATTAGTTTTTAAAGAGCAAGTTATTCCAAACTAATTTTCACAAATTTTCTTTTTCCGACTTGGAGAATTTGATTATCCCTTAAAGTAATTTTTTTCTGCCAATCCGTCAGCTTCTGACCATCCAACTTTACCCCGCCTTGTTCCATCAATCTTTTTGCTTCACTTCTACTTGGAGCAAGTTTATTTTCAACAATCAAATCAACTAAAAGGATAGGAGATTGAGTTTTTATTTCTGGCATCTTGCTCGGTACGCCTTTTTCTTTGAAAACTCGATTAAACTCTTTCTCTGCTTTCTCAGCATCCTCGGCGTTATAAAATTTCGTTACAATCTCTTTGGCAAGACGGACTTTGAGATCGCGAGGATTAATGGAATTCTCACTTAATGAATCATTAAAGCCATTAATTTCCTCGCGAGGAACTTCGGTTAAGAGCTCAAAATAGGGAATAATCAAGTAATCAGGGATAGACATCACTTTACCAAATTGTTCCTGCGGCGACTCAGCAATACCAATGTAATTACCTAAACTTTTGCTCATTTTTTCTTTACCATCAGTGCCAATAAGCAAGGGGACAGTTAAAATATCTTGCACTGCTTGACCTAATTGTTTTTGCATCGTTCTTCCTGCAAGCAAATTAAACTTTTGGTCAGTACCTCCTAATTCTACATCTGCTTTCAACTGATAAGAATCATATCCCTGCATAATAGAGTAAAATAGTTCATGAAGACGGATATCTTGCTTTGCTTTGAGTCGTTTGGTGAAATCATCACGTTCTAAAATTCTTGCAACACTAAAATGCGAAGAAAGTTTTACCAAGTCCGAGAATCCCATTTTATCAAACCATTCACTGTTACGACGTACTTCAGTTTTATCCAAATCTAAAACTTTTCCTACTTGATCAAGATAGGTCTCAGCATTTTCTTTAATTTCTTCTTCCGATAAAATCGGACGGGTTTTCTTTACTCCTGAAGGATCACCAATCCTTGTTGTTGCATCTCCAATTAAGAAGATCACTTGGTGTCCGGCATCCTGAAACTGTTTTAATTTAAACAGCACCACAGTATGACCCAGATGCAAATCCGGAGCGGTAACATCCACGCCCAATTTAATCCTTAATTTTTTTCCCGATTTCAATTTTGCTTCCAAACTCTCCCGATCAATTACTTCAGAAACCCCTCGGGTTAAAAGTTCCTCAATAATCAAAGGATCAGTATTGACTGGCATATATTTAGTGATTAAAATAGTATAAACTATTCTCATTATACCCTAAAACTGATATAATAGGCAATGAAATATTGTTAATCTACTACTATGGCTAATAAGAAAACATTAAGCGTATGGTTTCAGAACTTGTTCCACAAAATTAAGCAATTTTTCTATGTCAAAGGAAAATTGAGTTGGAAGAGAATCGTTCTGGTAGGCCTTGGGGGAGTATTAGTTTTAACTCTCTTAATTACTGGGGGTTTATTCGCTTGGTTTAGTCGCGATCTGCCAAGTCCGGATCGTATTAATAGTCGTGATATTGCCCAATCAACAATGATTTATGATCGTAAAGGCAATCTCCTCTATGAGGTTCACGGTGATAAGCGCCGGATTTTAATTGGATTTGACAAGATGCCTAATTACATAAAATGGGCAACCGTAGCAATTGAAGACAAAGATTTTTATCATCATCTGGGAGTAGATTTCCGTGGAATCTTCCGCGCTGCCTATCGCAATATCTTTGGAGGTAGTATTAGTCAAGGGGGAAGTACACTTACCCAGCAATTTGTTAAAAATGCTTTACTTACTCCCGAACGCACCTTCACTCGCAAAATCAAAGAGGTAATTCTTTCCTTAGAGATTGAGCAAAAATATACCAAAGATGAAATCCTACGCATGTATTTGAATGAAATTCCCTATGGCGCTAACGCTTATGGCATCCAAGCAGCAGCAGAAACTTATTTTAATAAGGATGCAAAAAAATTAACTCTAGCCGAATGCGCGCTCCTTGCGGCAATAACTAAAGCGCCTACATACTATTCTCCCTACGGCAGCCATACTGACGAAATGAAACAGCGACAGCATACCGTTTTAGATTACATGGCTGATCAAGGATATATCACCCAAAAACAAGCAAATAAAGCTAAAAAACAAAAAATCAAGTTTGCTAAATACCATGAACAAATTAAAGCACCCCACTTTGTTATGTATGTGAGAGAGTTATTAGTAGAAAAGTATGGCGAAAAAATGGTTGAGGAGGGAGGACTGAAAGTAACAACTACCCTCGATCCCAAAAAGCAAAAAATTGCCGAAGAGGCAATTAATCACGGTGTTATGCGTAATCGCCGATATAACGCCAGTAATGCTGCACTGGTTTCCATTGATCCTCGAACTGGTCAGATCCTTGCAATGGTAGGATCATACGACTACTTTGACGTTGAACACGACGGCAATGTCAACGTTGCTCTGCGCAATCGCCAGCCCGGATCATCGTTCAAACCCTATGCTTATGCTACTGCATTTAAAAAAGGGTTTCCTCCCACTACAGTTCTTTTTGATTTAACTACTAACTTTGGTGGCGGGTATATTCCTCATAATTACGACAATCGTACCCGAGGCCCCGTCCAAATGCAAAATGCTTTGGCAATGTCTTTGAATATTCCCGCAGTAAAAACTCTTTACCTCGCTGGTGTTGATAAGACCATTGATACCGCCCATGCGATGGGGATTAATACTTTAAATGATCCTGACCGCTATGGTTTAGCACTCGTTCTTGGAGGAGGAGAAGTAAAACTTTTAGAGCATACAGCAGCATTTGGTGTTTTTGCTACCAATGGTATTCGCCATGAGAAAACCCCTTTCTTAAAAATTGAAGACAATCAAGGAAAGACTTTGGAGGAATATAAAAACGAAGGAGGAACGCAAGTTCTTGATCAGAACATTGCTAAAACAATGAACAAAATTCTTTCCACCGATAGTTTACGCGCACCAGTTTTTGGTAGTAACAGTGCTCTAACTTTGGGCGGAAGACCAGTAGCAGCGAAAACAGGAACAACCAACGAGTTTCGTGACGCGTGGACAGTAGGATACACTCCCAGTTTAGTGACAGGAGTATGGACCGGAAATAATAATAACACTAAGATGAATACCGGTGCGGATGGTATTTTTGTTGCTGCGCCAATCTGGCATGAATATATGAAAAATGCCTTAAAAGGAAAACCCTGGGAAAAATTTGATGCGCCCAAGCCAATCAAAGGAAATAAACCTATTCTTAACGGTCAAATTAATAAGGGAGTTGAAAAAGTCAAAGTCTGCAAGATTTCAGGAAAATTAGCGACCGAGTATTGTCCTCACCAATACGTACAAGAAAAAAGTTTTGGCTTAAATCATTGCATTCTTTATTATGTCGATAAAGACAATCCTCTCGGCCCCAAACCAACTAATCCTGCTTCAGACCCACAGTTTAAAAACTGGGAGGCAGCAGTGAGTAGCTGGGCAAAAGGAAAGAATCTCGGTGGTACTGCTCCAACAGAAAAATGCGACATTCATCTACCAGCTAACCAACCTTCTGTCTCAATTTCTAGCCCCCTACCCGGGCAAAGTTTCTATAACGGTGAAATAGTAGGAGTAACAGCAACAGCATCAGCGCCAAAAGGAGTAAAAAAAGTGGATTTCTACTTTGACCAAACTTTAATAGGTTCCGACTCATCCGCGCCTTATTCGTACAGCATCGCTATCCCTTCCTATGCCAGCGCCGGGGGACACTCCATCAAGGCAAAGGCCTATGATATTTACTATAACGAGGATACTGCCTCGGTCAGTATTACTGTTAATGTTGATTCTACTGATCCCACTTGTACCTTAACGGCTCCACCTAACGGCGCTAATCTGCTTCCCGGAGTATTTCCTTATGCAGTTACTGCCTCGGCTTCGGATGGTGAAAGCGGAGTTAGTTATGTGGAGTTCTTTGTGGACGGTGCTTCCATTGGCAAGGATTATTCTGGTTCGGGAGGTACTTACTCGGTTTTCTGGCCCTATCCCGGAATAGGAGTTTATACGGTACATGCCCGCGCTTACGATCGGGCAGGAAACGCTAAAAACTCTAGTACTGCCACAGTGAATGTTTTTTAACGATCAAATAGGATAAACAGGGTTTTTAACCAAAAACCCTGTTTTTAATAAGCGAAATATAGTATAATTAGCCCAGAAAAAGCAATTTTTAATTGTGAACATATGCAGTATCGTACTCATAACTGCGGTATTTTGGGTATTAAAGAAGCGGGGAAAAAAGTGGTTTTAAGCGGATGGGTACAGAGCCGTCGCGATCATGGTAGTTTGATTTTTATTGACTTACGCGATCGTTACGGCTTGACCCAAGTAGTTTCTGATCCCAAACATGACGAAGAAACTCATAAGGAGACAGATAAACTGCGTCCGGAGTGGGTAGTACGTATTGAGGGAACAGTGCGCAAGAGACCTGTCTCAATGATTAATCCTAAACTTAAAACAGGAGAAATTGAAGTTTTGGCAGATAAGATTAATATTCTGAATGAAGCAAAAACTCCTCCATTTGAGATTGCTCAAGAAAAGAAAGATGTTGATGAGGAACTGCGTTTGGAATATCGTTATCTTGATCTTCGTCATGAGAGATTACAAAAAAATCTTATTCTCCGTCATAACGTTGTTAAGACAATTCGTGATTTTTTAAACAAAGAAGGATTCTTAGAAATTGAGACTCCCATTCTAACAGTCAGTTCTCCTGAAGGTGCTCGTGATTATCTTGTGCCGTCACGGCTACATCACGGAAAGTTTTACGCCTTGCCTCAATCACCGCAACAGTATAAGCAATTATTAATGATCGCCGGGTTTGACAAATATTTCCAGATTGCACATTGTTTGCGGGATGAAGATAGTCGTAAGGATAGGCAACCAGAGCACACCCAACTAGATTTAGAGATGTCTTTCGTGAACGAGGAAGATGTCCAAAAGGTAATCGAAAAATTATTTAGAGAGATTGTAAAACTAGTGCCGGGCAAAAAACTACTCAAAGATCCCTGGCCGAGATTAACTTATACTGAAGCAATGGAGCGTTTTGGCAATGATAAACCTGACCTACGTTTCGGGCTGGAACTAAAAGATATTTCTGATATTGCCCAAAAATGTCAGTTTAAAGTTTTTAGTGGCGCTTCTCAAGTAAAGGGGATTGCTATTCCGGGATTAGCTAAGTACGGCCGAGCCGAACTAGATAAGTTAACAGAAATGGCAAAAGAGTTAGGAGCGCAAGGTTTGGCTTGGATTAAGTTTAACAAGAACAAATTTGATTCACCAATTGCAAAATTCTTCAAAGAAGATGAGCTGAAAGCAATCGCAAAGATTTTAGAAGCTAAAGACGGTGACTTAATGATTTTTGTTGCTGATAAACCTAAAGTTGTTGCAAGTGTGCTGGGAGAATTGCGTAACTATTTCGGTAGGCTACTTAAATTAGCTGATCCCAATGCGATCGCGTTTGCTTGGATTACAGATTTCCCCTTGTTTCAATGGAACGAAAAAGAGAATAAAATTGAACCTTCCCATCATATGTTTACAATGCCACAGGAAAAGGACTTGCCATTATTAGACAAAGAACCATTAAAAGTCAAAGGACGATTATATGATATTGTCTGCAATGGTTTTGAATTAGCATCTGGTAGCATTCGTTGCCATAAACCGGAAATTCAAATGAAAATTTTTGAGATTTTGGGAATAAGCAAAGAAGAAGCACAACGTAAATTCGGCCACATGTTAAAAGCATTTGAGTACGGTGCCCCTCCTCACGGAGGAATTGCACCTGGTATTGACAGATTAGTAATGATTTTGGCGGGAGAGCCAAGTATCCGTGAAGTAATTGCGTTTCCCAAAAATCAAAAAGCAGAGTGCCCAATGATGGGAGCACCCAGCGTTGTAGACGAGAAACAGTTGAGAGAATTAGGAATAGAGATTAAAAAGGAATGAGTTTAAAACCAATGCATTTTGATTTCACTTTTCATTTTCCCGCATAGCGGAATCCCGTTTGTGAAAGATTTTTACTTTTTACATTTAGTCATATGTCCTTCCAAATTAAAACTGAAAACTTCACTGGGCCGCTGGATCTTCTGCTGCAACTAATCGAAAATGAGAAGCTTGATATTACCCAAGTAAGTCTGGCAAATGTTGCGGACCAGTATTTGAAACATGTTGAAGAGATAGCAAAACAGGATACCGAAAGAGCAGCAGAATTTTTAATCATCGCTACTCAATTACTTTTAATTAAATCAAAAGTTCTACTACCGGAAATGCAATTGTCGGAGAAAGAAGAGGAAGAAGTAATTGATCTGGAAGCGAGATTACAAGAATATAAACATTTCAAAGACATTGCTCTCAAACTAAAAGAGATTGCTTCACGTCGCGAGCGTTCTTTTGAACGCCAGACCGAAAAAACAATTCAGCAATTTACTTCTTTCTATCCACCCCAGAAAGTCTCCGTTGATCAATTGAAGTTAGTTTTTGAAGAAGTACTAAGACGAATGCCAAAAGAAGAACAGATTGGTGAAGAATTACTAGAAAAAACTATTACTTTAGAAGAGAAAATGGAACAAATTAGTCGCAGTATAAAATCGCGAAGAGAAATCTATCTTCATGAGGTTTTAGAAGATAGTCATTCTCGATTAGAATTAGTAGTAACCTTCCTAGCAATTCTAGAAATGATTAAACAAAAGATTATTCACGTAGTCCAGAATCAATTATTTGAACCTATTAAAATTCTACCCGCCGAAGCTTCAATATAAGAGAAATTAGCTACTAAAATCAATGAGTAATTCTAACCTGAAATCAATCATTGAAAGTATTTTATTTGTTGCTGAAAAGCCAATTAGTTTAAACGAGCTCAAAAGTATTACCAAAGAATCGACAGCTGATCTAAAAACAGTATTGGGCGAGATTCAAAATGAATTTCAAGGACATGGCTTTAATATCGTAACGAAAGATAATTATTACCAATTAGTTTCCAATCCCCAAAACGCTGATATTATTGCTAAGTTCTTCAACGAGGAATTAAGAAGAGATTTAAGCCAAGCGGCACTAGAGATTTTAGCAATTATTTCCTATAAACAACCAATTACCCGCGTAGAAATTGATAAGATCAGAGGAGTACACTCCGGCGAAAGTATCCGCAATTTAATGATTAGAGGATTAATTGAAGAAAAAGGCCGTAAAGATTCTCCGGGAAGACCAATTCTTTACGGAACATCAATTAATTTTTTAAAGCATTTGGGATTAAGTAGTGTTGAAGAGTTGCCGAAGGTTGAGGAATTAGAAAACAGTGAGGGAATTGAAGAATGAAATCTGAAATCCGACGATTGAAAATTTGAAGATTGAAGAGCGACTTTCTTCATCCTTCTACTTTCCACTTTCAATCTTCTGTCTTAATAGAATAGAGGGGGAGATTAGAACATAGTTTTTATGTTAGAAAGATTACAAAAATATCTCTCCCGTTGCGGTGTTGCTTCTCGTCGCCAATCCGAGAAATTAATTCTGGCTGGTTTGGTGAAAGTAAACGGTAAAATAGTTAAAAAGCTTGGTACAAAGATCGATCCAGATAAAGATAGAGTGATTGTCAATGATAGCTCGATTAGTCCAAGAAGATTAGTCTACTACGTCGTCTACAAACCAAAAGGTTATACTTGTACTGTTTCTGACATTCATGCTGATAAATTAGTAACCGAACTTGTTCCAAAAGACCCCAAAGTTTATCCAGTCGGGAGACTCGATAAAAATTCCGAGGGGCTTTTATTACTGACAAATGATGGCACACTGACACAAAAAATTGCTCACCCTTCATTTGAATGTGAAAAAGAATACGAAGTTTTAGTTTCAGGCAAACCAAGCGAATTAACTATTAGGTACCTTCAAAAGGGAACAAAGTTAGGTGAATATCAAACCAAACCTGCGACAATTAAGTTAATCAAATCATTTTCCAATACTACTTTATACCGAGTAATTCTCAAAGAAGGTAAAAAACGACAAATCCGGAGAATGTTTGATAAGTTTCACCATGATGTTTTGAAACTAAAGCGTGTGCGAATCAAAAATCTTACTTTAGATAATTTGAAAGAAGGGGAATATCGAAAATTGAGTCCGAATGAAGTCACAAAATTATTAGGAAGCTAATCCAAAATGTTTAAAACAATCAGTATTGCTATTCTAATCCTTCTTCAGCATCTTAATCTCTTTGGTACGATTCAAGAGAATATTTCCAAACACCATCAATTAAATCAGCCGCAAGTAACAGAATATCGAGATATTGCTAATTTTAATCTACCGATTGCTCCTACTCCCTGCAAACGAACTGTTAAAATTAGCAATCCGGTAACTAGTGCCAAGTCAGTACTTGTTTTAGACCACTCTACTTCTGAAGTTATCTTTGCTAAAGACGCCGATCAGAAAAGGCCAATTGCTAGTTTAACCAAGCTAATGACTGCCTTGGTAGTATTAGACCATAAATCGCTAAATGGAAAAGTAATTGTGAGTAAATCTGATACTCACACAGAAGGAAATAAAATGTGGCTATATCCGGGTGAAGAAATTACAGTTGCTAACCTGCTAAAAGGTTTATTGATTAGCTCAGCCGCAGACGCTGCTCAAACCCTAGCCAGAACTACCTCTGGTAGCCTCAAGCTCTTTGTGGAAGCAATGAATACCAAAGCGCTAGAACTAGGACTAGAAAATACTCACTTTGGAGATCCGGTTGGACTGAATGATGTTGAAAACTATTCCACAGTCAGAGAGTTAGGAGAATTAGCTAAGGTAGTATTACAAAATTCTTTTCTGCGGGAAGTAGTGAAAACCAAATCCACAACTGTTAAATCAACAGATGGTAAATTAGTTCATCCTTTGGAAAACACTAACCAATTGCTTAACAGTAACTTAAATGTCTTGGGAATTAAGACAGGGTATACTAAAAAAGCAGGAGGGTGTTTAATTGCGCTTGCTTCCGGAGAGAGAACCTCCAACCAGGTTATCGCTATCGTTATCAATAGCAATGACAGATTTACCGAGACAGCAAGGTTAATTAAATGGGCTTTTAAGAATTATCAATGGTAAGAAATGATCTACTAAAAGATCTCAATCCCGCTCAACTCAAAGCCGTTACCCATAAAAGCGGTCCGCTTTTGATTATTGCGGGAGCAGGAACAGGGAAAACGATGGTTATTACCAGACGAATCGCCTGGTTAATTAAAGAAGGTTTAGCCAAGCCAGAAGAGATTTTAGCGTTGACCTTCACTGATAAAGCGGCGCAGGAAATGGAAGAAAGAGTAGACCAGCTTGTTCCGTATGGCTTTGTAGATACCCAAATCAGCACTTTCCATAGTTTTGGCGATCAATTGATCCGGGATAATCATTTGGAATTAGGATTCTCTGCGGACTTCCGTGTTTTAAGTGGTGTAGAGCAGACTCTCTTCGTTAAAGAACATCTGATGGAATTTGATTTAAAAGAATTACGACCATTAGGCAGTCCCGAGAGATTCATCGATAATCTCTTAAAGGTGATTAGTAGAGCAAAAGATGAAGAGATTTCTGCTGAAGATTATCAAAAATACGCCGATTCCTTGAAAGAGCCAAAAGATGAAGCAGAGAAGATCGACTTTGTGCGGCAAAAAGAAATTGCTAAGTTTTACACTACTTACCAGAAGCTACTACAAGAGAATAATTATTTAGATTTTGGCGACCAGATTATTTTACTGTTAAATCTTTTCCGCAAGCGCAAAGATATCTTAAAACAATATCAAGAGCAATTTAAATACATCCTTGTTGATGAATATCAAGACACTAATTATGCTCAAAATGAACTAGTAAAACTGTTAGCCTCCAGTCATAAAAATATCACCGTTGTCGGCGATGATGATCAGAGTATTTATAAATTTAGAGGAGCGGCGATCAGTAACATCCTCCAGTTTGAAAAGAGTTTTCCCAATACTAAGAAAGTTGTCCTGACACAAAATTATCGCTCCGGTCAAAATATCTTGGATCATGCTTATCAATTGATTCAGTTTAATAACCCTGATCGCCTAGAAATTAAAAATCATATTGATAAGAAATTAAAAGCGGAAGTGAAGGATAAGGGCGAAGTAAAATATCTTCATTTTGATAAAGATTATGAAGAAGCGGATTTTGTTGCGGAAGAAATCAAGAAATTGATGTCTACCAGAGGCAGATCCACCTTTAGAGGAAAAAGAGATAAAACTCTAGAGTACCGAGATATTGCCATTCTAGCACGTGCCAATAATCACCTAGATCAATTTATTCTTTCTCTCAAACACCTAAATATTCCTTACGTTTTTTCCGGAGAGAAAAGCTACTATCAAAGACCGGAAATTTTGTTACTCACTTCATTCTTAAAAGTACTAACTAATCCTACCGATAGCTTAGCATTATTTCATTTAGCTACTTCTGAGATTTATGATCTACCCCAACTAGATCTAGTTTTGTGTAACCAATATGCCCAGCGTAAGAATCTGGATCTCTTTAAAGTTTTTCGAGATATTAATAGTTTAGAAAATAAAATTGACATTTGTGATAAAGCAAAGAAAATTATTGAAACAATCGTAAAAGATATCGAATACTACTTAGAGGAAACTAAAACCAATACTGTTGGTCAGGTATTATACTCTTTTCTTGAAGATAAGGGTTATCTTGCAAAACTTGCGCGTGAGGATTCAGAAGAAACACCACAAATCACTAAGAATTTATCTCGTTTCTTTGATAAAATCAAATCCTTTGAATTAACTTCCAACAACGACAAAAACATTGGAGAGTTTGTAAAATATTTGGAAGGATTAATTGAAGTAGGTGAGGGTGAAGCAGAATTTGAACCTGATCCAAACGTTGATGCAGTGAATGTTCTAACTGTTCATAGTGCCAAAGGACTGGAATTCAAGACCGTGTTCTTAGTAAATCTCGTCCAAGATCGTTTTCCATTACGCAAAAGAAGTGAAAGTATTCGTTTGCCGGATAAATTGATCAAAGAGATTCTTCCTCAAAAAGATGCTCATTTAGAGGAGGAACGCCGACTCTTTTATGTCGGAATGACGAGAGCAAGAAATCTACTCTATCTAACATCTGCTGCTAATTTTCAAAATCTCAAAAAACCAAAAAAACCATCCCAATTTATTACCGAAGCAATCGGTGGAGAAGAGAAAATTGATTTTAAAAAGATTAGCTTGCCGCAGTTAAAACGGATTAAAAACTTCAAAAAAACTCAAAACAAAAAACTCAAAACGCAAAAATGTTTATTGAAGATTAAAAAACCACTAGTTTTATCAAATAAACAAATTGATGATTATATTACTTGCCCGAAGAAATATTTCTACATCAATATTTTAAGAATTCCACTACTACGTAACCATGCGATTGTTTTCGGTAGCGCGATTCACAATACCATTCAGGATTTTCTCAAGGACAAGCAAAAAGGCACGATTATGTCTTTTGATGAAGTTAAAAAAGCTTATGAAAAACATTGGGTGAACGAAGGTTTTCTGACCAAAGAGCATGAATTAATGCGCAAAGAAGAGGGGGTTAAGATATTAAAACAGTTCTATGAGCAAGAGAAAGATAAGAAAGATAATCCTCTCTACATCGAAAAACCTTTTAAATTCGCTATTGATGACATTTTAGTTAAAGGAAGAATGGATCGGGTAGATAAAACCAAAGAGGGGATTGAAATTGCTGATTATAAAACATCCACTGCCAAAGATGAAAAAACCGCCAAGAGTGAAGCGAGTAGTAATTTACAGCTTAAAATTTATGCACTGGCTTACAAAAATATTTACGGCGAGCTACCAAAACAAGTTCATCTGATTTTCTTGGGTTCTAATCTCACAGGAACTAAAAAGATTACTGAAAAAGATTTGGAGAAAGCAAAAGAGATTATTAAACAAGCTCACGAAGGTATTAAAAAAGCGGACTTCACTGCAAAGCCACAATTTGGCGCCTGTAAGCTTTGCCCGTTCAAGAAGTTTTGTCCGGACCGAAAAGAAGAATAAAAAAATCCCACTTGTCCGAAGACAAGCGGAATTTAGCGAGGATGTGGAGGAAAGATAAAGTTAACGAGATCGGTCACGATGAGTACAAACCCTCCATCGAGGAGAAGAAGACCGGAAGTAAAAAGAAGTTTCCCCCACGTTTTATCTAAACAATTCAAACCGAAAAAGGCAATTGTCGCGATGACAACGATTAACCCTATAATCATCGTGATGATACCAATAACAGAACGTGCTTTTGCTTTTGGCGAGATTTTGAGAGTCACTGAAACCACCTTCTTTCCTATAAAAGGTTAAGGTTCTAGCAAGAACTCATAATATACTACAAATATAATATAAAGTCAAGTGCTAAAGGCAATGCACTTTGCCGATTTGCATTTAGGCATTGAAAACTACGGCAAATTAAATCCGAAAACTGGTTTAAACACGCGCGTGGAGGATTTCCTCGCGGCTTTTGATTTACTCGTAGAAAAAGGAATTAGTGAAAAAGTTGACTTAGTAATCTTTGCCGGTGACGCTTTCCGCGATCGCAATCCTAATCAAACACTCCAACGGGAATTTGCCAAACGCATCAGTAAAATAGTGCAAAATAAAATTCCCGTCGTTCTACTCGTCGGCAATCACGACTTGCCACGAGTGAAGAATCGCGCTAATACCCTAGAGATTTATAAAGTTCTAAATATTCCCGACATCACAGTAATTGACAGTGCCGAAACTGTCAAAGTTAAGACACGTAAAGGTATTGTACAAGTTGTAGGAATTCCTTGGGACTATTTTTCAAACCTCTTCCTAGCATTGAAGGCAGATCCTAAAAACAAACCCGATAAGATTCAAGCGCTTCTAGAAGAACAAATTAAAGCAAAAATTGATAATTTTGCCAAGAAATTAAATCCTAAGATCCCCAGCATTCTACTAGCTCATTTGCCTCTTGGTCATAACTTTGGCTCCGAGCAAGAATTAGAAATGGAGCTAAATGTCTTCTTAAAGAAAGAAGTAGTACTTAACAATCATTTTGACTATGTTGGATTAGGTCATATGCACCGATTCCAGAAACTTTCCGAAAACCCACTAACAATTTATTCTGGAAGTTTAGAACGAGTTGATTTTGGCGAAAAAGACGAAGAAAAAGGTTTTGTTTTGATCAACCTTCCCCAAAAGAAAGACAAGAAGGTCCATTCCCAAACTGTCGCAGAGTTCTATAAAACAGCACAACGGAGATTCGTAGAAATTGAATATAGTTTAGATACCTTTAAAGACCCAACGTTAGTCCTAGATAGAATTAGCGATGAAAAAATAAAACTTAATGGTGCAATTGTGAGAGTAATCATCAAAGGAAGTAAAAGCAATTTAAATCAAATCGATCATCATCGTCTTAGCGACATCCTGAAAGATACTGCGCATTATCAATTAAAACGAATCTTTACTGATCAAACAAAAACTCGTTCCGATCTCACGGTTGAAATGTTACCCTTAGACACCTTAGAGAAGTATCTCAAATTAACTAAAATGCCACAAAATAAAATAGACATTCTCAAAAAAGAAGCACAGGTAATTATGAAGGAGCTAGAAGAGTAAATATCATTGCAAGGACCTAAACGTAACAAAGAGAAGTAAAGCAACCCTGTAACGATTATCATTAACCTGACAGGATTACTTCGGCTCCCAATATTCATCGGAATTCTTGCAATGACACCTCACCCATGCTACCCAAAACACTTAAAATCAAGAATTTCATGCCTTACGGCGAACAGGAAGAGTCGCTAGACTTTAATAAATTTCAAATTGCCTCCTTAACCGGACCCAATGGAGCAGGGAAGTCATCACTACTTGAAGCAATTACCTGGGCTTTGTGGGGAGAGGCACGTGCGAAGGATGAAGCAGATTTGATTCACTCTGGTGCAAAAGAAATGGAAGTAGAATTAGAGTTTTCAGTTAATGATGAAAACTACCGGGTCTTCCGCAAAAAAGATTTTAAAAAAACCGTTCTTCACCTGGAACATTTTGAAAAAGGAGAGTTTTATGACATCACCGAGAATAGTTCCAAAGAAACTCAAAACAAACTTACAAGTGATATTTTAAAAATGCCGTATTCCGTTTTCATTAACTCGGCATTTTTAAGACAGGACCGAGCGGATGAGTTTACTATTAAAAGTCCGGTGGAACGTAAAAAGATTTTGGGTGAAATTTTAGGATTAGACTACTATGATAGGTTAGTAGAAAAGATTCGAGCCAAGTTACGCCAAAATAAAATTGAAATTGAATCACTTAAAACTATTCTCAAAGAGAAAGAAAGAGAACTAGACGCTGAGGAAAATCTCAAAAAACAGGAAGCGGAGCTAAAAAACAAAGTAGCGAAACTAAAATCAGATAAGGAACGAATTACTTCTGACTTGGAAAAATTTCAACAAAAACAATCCAAGCTTTTAGCTGATTTTGAATTGCTAAAAGAGAAAAGAAATCGTCTAGAAAAACTCAAAGAAGAAATCAATCAAAACCAGAACCGCTTAGTAAAAATTCAGGAGAATCTCTCGCGCTATCAAACTATCATTAAAGAAAAAGAGACGATTGAAGCGAACTTTAAACAATGGAAAAAAGTTGAAAAAGAAAACCAGTTACTTACTCAAAAACTGGAAAAGCAGAGACAATTAGAAAATAAACGTAGTGAGATTGAAGAACGTCTCAATACCGAGAAACGCCGACTGGATGTAGAGCAGGCACAACTAGAAACCCAAATTAACCAAATCGAGAAAGAACAAGGAGAAAGATCACAACTGGAAGCTAAACGAGAAAAAACGAAATTGGAGTTAAAAAAAATCGTCAAGCAAAAAGAAGAGAAATTACAACTAGAAAAACAGGTCTATGAACTGAAGGAACAAATCGTTACTCTCAAAACAAGGAACGAGCATTTGAGACAACGTGGTGAGGAAAATAAAGAAAAGTTATCTTTAATCAGAGCGGCAGAAGCAAGTTGCCCCTTGTGCCAGCAAAAATTAACCGATCAACATCGCAAGAAAATTAGTAGAAAAATTGAGGCTGAACTGGAAGAAGAAAGAAGTAAATGGCTTGCTAATCAAAAGGTAATTAAAACCAAGAAAGAAAAAATTGCTACTCTTGAGATTAGAATTAACGAGCTAGACCGTTTCCTTTTAGCTGAAGTTGTGATTGAACAAAAATTAGGTGAACTGGAATCACGGTTGAGACAAATTAAAGAAAAGGAAACTACTCTCAAAGATTTAAAACATAAGCTGCAAACAATTATAGAGAAAATTGGCCAAAAGACTTTTTCACCACTGGATCAAGAAATTTTAAGTAAGACTGAAGAAGAAATCCAAAAATTAAATTATGATCCAGAACGACATAAAATAATTCAGACAGAACTGGAAAAACTAAAACCACTTGGAGAACAAAAACATCGTCTAGATAATGCTCAAGAGAACTTTGATCGCGAAACAGAAGAACGAGAAAATCTTGAAAAAAGAATTAAGGAACAGCAAAAAGAAGAAGCTGATTTATTAGCCGCGCAGAAAAAAGCAACTACTAACCTTAAAGATTTAAGTCAAATTAGTAGCTTAGTAGATGATCTTAAACAGGAGAATATCAAGTTTGAGCGACTTATTCAGACCGAACAACAAAACCTTTCCTTCATTGAAGCAAAATTAAGTCAGTGCAATGAAGCACGGCAATATATTCAAAAATATCTCAAAACAGTTAAACAAATTGAAGAAAATACCAAAAATCTCACCGTTCTAGAGCATGCTTTTGGCAAGAATGGAATCCAAGCAATGATTATTGAAAATACTCTGCCCGAGATTGAAAACGAGGCAAATTTAATTTTAGATCGCATGACTGGCGGAGAAATGCAAGTGGAATTAGAGACACAGAAAGAAAAGAAAACAGGTGGGATTAAAGAATCATTGGAGATTAAAATCACTGACAAACTTGGATCGCGGCCATATGAGTTATTCAGTGGTGGGGAAGCATTCCGTATCAATTTTGCAATTAGAATCGCACTATCAAAATTATTATCCAAGCGTGCAAACGCAAAATTACAATTTTTAGTTATTGATGAGGGTTTTGGTTCCCAAGACAAATCAGGTAGAGAAAACTTAATCGCTGCAATTAATTCTATCCGTAATGATTTTGACAAAATCTTAGTAATTTCCCATTTACAAGAAGTAAAAGAAGAGTTTCCCACACATATTGAGGTGACAAAAGATGAAAACGGATCGCATATTAATTTAAAAGAATAATCTTGTCATAAAGAAGGCAAAAAAACTGTCTCTTTGAGACCGCTTGGATGGAATGATTGTGTTTCTTTAGCTCAGAAACAGTTATTCGTAACTCGAAAAACAACGTTTAACCTTCTTGCTGTTTTGCTAGTTTACCAGTACCAGAAACAGGTCCATCTCAGTTAGTTAGGGTGGTTGCTCTACAAATTTTTAAGGAATGTCTGGAATAAATTATGTCTTAACAAAAAAGTACTTTGAAATAAAAAAGCCCCTTTTGATCAAGCTAAATTGAGTTGATCGTCAGGGGCGATGACAAAGTTTACGGATGCGCTCACTGATATCTCCAATATCAAGCTCCTCCTCGGAAATTTTCTTAGGCTCTATTAGGAGACTCCCAGAGAGATGCTTGCCACGTTTCTTTTTTTTGAGGTGTTTAGGACGATAGCGAGACTTTGCAGCAGACTTGGAAACTTTTGGCTTTTTCTTTTCTCGCTGTTCCAACTCCAGGCGGAGACAAACAAAAATAACAACAATGAAAGTGACAACTATCCCCAGGAGAACAAACGGTCCAGCAGCTGGGTCCAATCTATACCGCCAGAAGTGGCTGACACAGTCCCAGCAAAACTCCCATTGGGATAGATAGTTACAAACCGCTTCAACCGCTTGATAGATGTCCTTAAAGAAACGAATATCATATGCAAGCTTCCAGCCACACATCACTATTACCTCCTCTTTGTTTTGGGTTTTTAGGTTTTTAAAAGAACACTCCCCTCAGAAAAACCATCTTAGCAGAAAAAACTGGTTTAGTCAATAAAAAGCCCTGTACTAGACAGTACAGGGCAGAGCCGCCGTATTGAACAGGGGGGAAGTAGGCGACTGTTATCGCCGGCGGTGACCGCGAGGAGATTGTAAGCCCTCACGATCTGCCTTCTCGTAATTCCCGGCGGCAGTTTCTCCTTCCAGAGAACCTCGGCTAAGAAGGGCTGGCAGCCCTCCAAAGTAGTCGAGGCCAACTCCCGCCGTCGCTGGGGATCCGAATCCCTCGCGATATTGAAGGCTAGCCGGATAAAAAGCTGCCAAAACTCTAGAGTTGCCATACTGCCTCCTCTGGTTTAGCGGTATTTTATTTTTTTAAAGAGCAACTTTGTGAGTGTAGCATATTTCAGGGATGATAATGTCAAGAATAAACCAAGTACTCCATAAGCTATTTTCCAAAATCCTTCTCCTAGCTCTTCTTCTAGGCATTTTTTTGACCCTCACTAATATCCCTCATCTCTTTGCTTATCTCAAAACCTCTGAAAACTACACTTTTATCGGCATAAATGGAGGATTTCCAGATGCTAATTCTTACTTTGCTAAAATAGAGCAGGGAAAAGAAGGGAAGTGGCTTTACGAGGATCGCTTTACTTCGGAAGAACACCAAGGTGCTTTTATCAACAATTTTTATGTCTTCCTCGGTCATCTTGCGCGTATTTTCAATCTAACAGGTGTAGCAATTTTTCATACTGCCCGAATATTTTGCGCCATTATCCTCTTTTTTGCCATTTACCTTTTGAGTGGATTATTTTTCCCCAGCTCTCGCTGGCGCTTCTTTGTTATTACTCTCAGTCTACTACCTTTGGGATTTGGCTGGATCCCACGACTGCTGCGCCTCAGTTTCAATCTTCCCGACGTTTATTTGGGAGAGGGGAATAACTTCTTAAGCTTGATTCTCTTCCCGCATTTTACCGGTGCAGTCGCATTGATGATTCTTGCTTTTTACTGCACTATCAAAGCACTAAATGTTAAAAAGTGGCTTAAGTGGTCAATTCTGGGAGGATTAAGTATCCTCGGAGTAATTCTGATGCATCCTTACAATGTCATTGTAATTGGAATTACGCTGGTGATTTTCTTGTTCCTCCTTACGATTAAATTAAAAAAGATTCCTTTTGGAGAAATTTTAAAAATTGGTACTATGGGAATTATTCCTCTACCACTTTTTCTCTATAACTTCTATGTTTTTAAATATCAGCAGGTTTTTAAGCAATGGACTGAAGCAAACAATTGTCCAGTTGGGCCACTACCAATTTACTTTCTCGGATTTGGAATCAGTGGATTCTTAGCAGTCATCGGTATCATTCAAAAGTTTAGAATCAAAACAGAAACTAAATATCAAATTTTATCCCTTTGGGCAATAGTCAACTTTTTCGCAATTCTTTTGCCCCTTGGTTTTCAGCGTAAATTAATTGAAGGCGCAGAAATTCCTATTACAATTCTTGGGGGTTTTGGGTTAATCTGGATTATTTCCAAAATAAAAAAGCGTCGTTGGAAAATTATCATTGTTGCGCTTGTGATTGTTTTAAGTTCTTTATCGATTATTCCAATTGAGAAAGATTATGCAAGAGCAATAACTACTCAAAGTAGAGAAATTTATCTTGATCGCTATGAGAAACAAGCTTTTGACTGGCTGAAACAAAATTATGGCAGAAAACACCCTTTGGTTTTGTCTAAGGATTTTCGCGGCGGCTACTTGGTCTGGATGACTGGAATGAAAGTCTATTTGGGCCACTGGACTGAGACAATCAGCTTTTTTGATGGTAAAATAGATAAGGTCAATCAATTTATGGATGGACAAATGGACCGCAAGAAGATGTTAGATTTTCTTTCAAAAAACAAGATTGATTTAATCTATAGTGGCCCAGACGAAAAATTTAATCCGCCAGAATCACTTTTGGGACTTACCAAAGTTTTTGAGAACCCGACGATTAGAATCTTTAAAGTTAATCAATGAACAAACGTTTGAAACTAGCTATTGAGGTAATTGTCGTTACTCTGATTATCACCTTGGGGGCCTTTTTAAGACTTACTAATTTAAATCAGCTACCCTTCGGGGTTTATCCCGATGAAGCCGCGAACGGCAATGATGCTAACCAAATCATTGCAAATCCTGCCGTAAAAGTTTTCTTTGAAAACAATGGTGGCAGAGAAGGACTGTTTATTTATTTAATTTCACTGTCATTTAAATTACTTGGCAGCTCGATTTTTTCCATCCGACTAGTATCGGCTTTAATCGGAGTATTGACATTAATCTTTTTTTATTTTCTCGCTAAGGAATTACTCGGACGCAAACTCGGAATAGTGGGACTATTTTTCTTTACTATCTCTACTTGGCATCTTACTTTCTCCCGCAACGGATTTCGCGCTATTCTAGTACCATTCTTAATCTGCATTTTTCTTTACTTTCTCATCAAAGCATGGCAAAGTACTACATCAAAAGTAGACTCCTGTCTACCGGCAAGGCAGACATCTCTAACAGGGAAAACTGTTTTCTGGATCTTTTCAGGTATTGCTCTTGGATTAGGCGCTTATACTTATATCGCTTTTCGTTTCGTCCCACTAATCATTCTCCTAGTACTGGCGTATAAATATTTTATTCAAAAAAGTGCTGTTTTCAAGATAAAATTCGTAAAAAGGGGGGTTGCTATCTTCCTTATTGCTATGCTTCTAACTGCTACTCCTTTCCTGATCTACTCTATTTTTCACCCGTTTGATTTCTTTGGTCGGGCCAGTAGCGTTTCTATTTTTAATCCCGCACTCTGGCAGGGAGGATTTATCAAAACTACTTTAAGTAGTGTTGTAAAGACCCTTGGAATGTTTAATTTTGCTGGTGACAATAACTGGCGCCATAATTTAAGTGGAGCACCGATGCTGAATTTTTGGGTGGGCCTACTAATGCTATGGGGACTTCTAATCACGATTATTAATTTCAAAAAAACTAAATACTTTTTAATCCTTGTCGGCTTCTTTGTCATGATGATTCCAGCAATGCTTACTGCCGAAGGAGTACCACATGCCTTGCGTGCTATCGGAACAATACCTTTTATCTATCTTTTAGTTGCGCTACCCTTTAAATATTTCTTTCATGCAATACAAAGTAGAAAAATGGTTCTGAAAGCAATTATTATCATCCTTGGAATTGGTTTTGCCAGTTCTATTAGTTACGATAGCTATAAGCACTATTTCATCACTTATGCCGAAAAAGAACAGGTTTACTCAGAGTTTCGTGGCGACTTGCGAGATGTCGGAGAATACCTTAACCGCAAGCAGTTTTCCCGACCACTCAAAGTTGCTCTTGACCATTATTCTAATCAAAGTTTAGAGTTTATTACTTATCAGAAATCTAGCTATACATTATTTGACCGCGATAGTAAAGCATTAGATGAATTACTTAAATCACAAAAAACAACATTTTACTTACTGTTCACAAGAGATTTCTTCAAAGTAGCAAATGAATCAAGGTTGCTGAAACGATATTTTTTAATCGATCAGGGACAAAATCGTTTCAACCAAAAGATTTTTAAAGTTTATTTTATTTCGCATGATCAACTCAAATCCCGATAAACAAATTGACTTATCAGTGATTATCCCTGCTTACAATGAGGAAAATGTTTTAGGCGATACTCTTGTTGATGTTTATCAGTTTCTCTTAAAACAACCTTTTACCTCGGAAATTATCATCGTTGATGATGGAAGTACCGATAGTACAAGAGAAATTGTAAAACAAAAAAAGCAGGTGATGGAAAACCTACGGCTGGTAGAAAATGAATCTAACCAAGGAAAAGGCTATAGTGTTGCTCATGGCGCAATGGAAGCGAGAGGGAAGTATGTGCTTTTCATGGATGCTGATAATGCAACTAGAATTGATGAAATTGCCAAATTATTGCCCTATTTCAGGCAAGGTTATCATATTGTCATCGGCTCCCGCGCTATGCCGGAAAGTATTATTAGAGTACCGCAACCCTGGATTCGTCGTATTCTCGGTAAAATGGGAAACATCTTAATCCAATCTCTTGTTCTCTGGGGTATCAAGGATACCCAGTGCGGTTTTAAATGTTTTACAAAGGAAGCTGCTAAATCAATTTTTCCAAAGCAGAAAATAAAAGGATGGGTGTTTGATATGGAAACGTTGGCAATCGGAAAACAATTAGGGTTTAGAATTAAAGAAGTAGGAATCACCTGGACTGATATTTCCAAAACAAAACTTTCCTTTACTAAAGTGTATTTGAAAGCAATAGGAGATGTAATAAAGGTAAAATGGAATGTGATTACCGGAAAATATAAGAAATGATAAAGCCTCTCTCAAAACTCAAAGGCTCTAACTTCTTAATCCTCACCGCTATTATTATCCTCGGAGGATTTTTACGTTTGTTTCAGATCACCAAAAACGCCCTCTGGTATGATGAAGCATTTAGTGCCGAGATGGTAAAACATTCCTTAACTCAAATCATAGAACTGGGAAAATTCGATGTTCATCCACCGTTTTATTATTTTTTACTAAGATGGTGGACTCTTATAGCAGGAGATAGCGAGACGGCATTACGCGGCTTCTCAGTTATCTTTGGGATTTTACTAATCATCAGTGTTTATCTACTCGTTAAAAAACTTTTCAATAGTAGAGTAGCTCTTATCGCAAGCTTTCTAATTACAATTGCACCATTCTTTATTCAATACAGCCGTGAGAGTCGCATGTATATGTTAGGAGCATTCCTAGCAGTCGCTTCTACCTTCTTTCTCTGGCAAGCATTTTGGACTAAGAAAAAAATCAAAACGCTTTTTTATTTGGGGGGCTACTTAATCTTTACCGTTACTGGTATCTACACTCACTACTTTTTAGCTTTTACCACAGTTGCCCAAATTATCGGAATTCTTCTCGGCATTCTTATCGTTGACAAAAAAACACGACAATTCCTGTCTCAAAAAATTGGCTATTTCTTTCTCAGTTTATTTCTCACCATTGTTTTCTACTTACCATGGCTGATGGTTTTTTTAAAACAACTTCAGCAAGTAAAAAAAGATTACTGGATTCCAGCACTGTCGGTCATTAGCTTTTTTCGCACTTTTTTGGTGATTACTATTGGCAGTATTGAAATTAAAACCCTCGCTATTCTTGTTTTACCTTTTATTCTTATTCTTCTAGTTAGTTTCTTAGCAACTCGTAGTTTAAAGTCACAAAAACCACAACAAAAAATTGCTCTAATACTAGTCCTAAACTGTCTTTTTATTCCCTTTATTCTTGGGGCACTAGTTTCAATTTCTCGCTCGGTTTTCTTAGACCGTTATTTCATCTTTGCTGGCACCTTTGAATTTATTCTTTTTGCTTACTTTGTTGCTAAATTAAAAAACAAAATCCTAATGCCGATACTATTTGTAACCACTGGAATAGTTATCGCGACTGCCTGTACTAATGTTTTTGGTCTGGATCCAAAACAAATTGGTATGAGAGAACTAAATCAAACACTTCAGCAGTATTATCGCCCAGGTGAGAAAATTATCCACTCTGCTTCCTTTACTTTCATTGTCTTTCAATACTATAATAAAAATGAGCAAAAATCGGCAGTATACACTCCCTCTGGAGAGCTACCACACTACGGCGGCAGCGCTCTTTTGAGTAACAATGAGCTTATTACCGACATCAGTAAATATCTCAAAAACACCAAAAACTTCTGGGAAATTCGTACTTCTGATTTCAATGAGTATGGACTAAAACTGCCAAAACTAAACCAATATCAAATTAAAAATACTTATCAGTTTGGTAAAGAAAGTTTAATTTATTATGAAAGAGTAAAAAAGAGTAAAGTAAATTAACTTATTTTTTACCCTGTCGTCCAAGTTATACTTAAGTGTCCCTCAAAATCTCAGAGAGACACCGTCATGCAACGGAGTGATAAACTATTATAAATTAAAGGAGATTGCTATGTTTGAGAAACTTCAACAAATACGCGAGATGCAAAAACAAGCCCAGATTTTAAAAAAGCAAATGGAAGAGGAAATCATTGAATATCAAAATGATGGTATTAAAGTCATAATGAACGGCGCGCAGGAAATTCAATCCATCAGCTTTGATGATGACTTTGATTTTTCGGATAAAGAAAAAACAGGTGAGAAGTTAAAAAGCGTCCTTAATAAAGCTACCAAAGAATCCCAAAAAGTAATCGCGAAGAAGATGAGGGGAATGATAGGGAATTTTGGATTATAAATACAAAAAGCAAAAATCAGAAATCAAAAGTGAAAGCAAAAAGAAAAATATATTTATAAGCTAAGTGGTAATTTATTTTTGAATTTTGCTTCTACTTTTGTTTTTTGCATTTTAATTTTTGGTTTTATCGCATGAACTTCATCCCTAAATCAGTCCGTAATCTAATAGAAGAGTTTTCTAAACTGCCAGGCATAGGTCCTCGTTCTGCTCAGCGGTTGACTTTTTACTTACTGAAAGCAAAAAAAGACGACTTAAAAAGCTTTAGTAAAGCTGTTTGTGACCTACAAGAAAACCTTGTCTTTTGCTCTCGCTGTTTTAACATTGCTGAATGTGATCCTTGTCAGATTTGTAGTGATATTTCTCGCGATCAATCAAAGATTTGTGTCGTTGAAGAACCAATGGACGTTGTTGCATTGGAGAAAACCGATCATTACAAAGGACTCTATCATGTTCTTGGTGGAGTAATTTCCCCATTGGAAGGAATCGGACCACAAGAATTAAAAATTAAAGAACTTCTCACAACTCTCAAAAAACACAATGGTGAAATCAAAGAAGTAATTATCGCCACTAATCCCAGTTTAGAAGGTGAAGCAACCGCAATGTATATTGCAAAATTAATTAAACCGTTAGGATTAAAAGTGACTCGCATTGCAAGGGGACTACCGATGGGAGGAGATTTGGAATATGCAGATGAAGTAACCTTAACGAGATCATTGGAAGAGAGAAGAAATTATTAAAAAGGTAGAAGACTGAAACTTAAAACTTCAGACTTCAACCCTTATATCTCTGACCTCTGACTTAATTTCAAATGTTAGAACTATATAATACTCTAACTAAGCGAAAAGAACCTTTTAAACCAATAAAAGACAAGGTTGTCTTAATGTACGATTGTGGACCTACTGTCTACGGTAAGCCCCATTTAGGTAATCTAGCGCGTTATATTATGTCCGATATTCTTGTTCGTTATCTAGAATACAAAGGTTATAAAGTAAAACGAGTAATGAACATTACTGATGTTGGCCATCTAACCAAAGATGATCTATCAACATCTGATGAAGGCGAAGACAAAATTATCGCCCAGGCAAAAAAAGAAGGAAAGGGACCACAAGAAATCGCTCGTGCGTATGAAAAAGAATTTTTTAAAGCAGCTAAAAAACTAAACCTAAAGATCGCTGATGCTTACGATATCGAAAAAGGCACGATTAAAAATAATAACCGTACCATAATTGCCCGTGCCACTGAACATATCCCAGAAATGATCGAAATGATTAAAAAACTTCTCAAGAAAGGTTATGCCTATGAAACCTCAAAAGGTATTTATTACAACGTCAGCAAATTTAAAAACTACGGTAAGCTATCAGGAAATACTTTAGCAAAATTAGAGAAAGGTAAAAGAATTAAGATAGACCCGGAAAAGAAAACTCCTTATGACTTTGCTCTTTGGATTAAAGCACCAAAAGAACATTTAATGCAATGGGGTAGCCCCTGGGGCAGAGGATATCCTGGTTGGCATATTGAGTGTTCCGCAATGAGTATCAAATATTTAGGTCCTCAAATAGATATTCATACTGGTGGAGAAGACAACATTTTCCCACACCATGAAGACGAAATTGCCCAATCGGAAGCCACTACTGGCAAGTCACCATTTGTTAGATATTGGATCCACCGTCGCCATATGCTTATCAACAACGAAAAGATGGCTAAATCACGTGGAAACATCTATACCTTAGATGATATTGAGAAAATGGGATATAGCCAAAATGAATTTAAAATCTCAATTCTCAGCGGAAAATATAATTCCAAAATTAATTTTAGTAAAGGAAGTTTAAAACAAGCAAGGACAACCTTGGAAAGAGTTTGGAATTTAGCTAGAAATAAACAAATTGAGAATAAAGATGTTTCAAAAGATATCGTTAATTTAGAAAAAGCAATTGAAGATGATTTAAATACCCCAGAAGCAATTGCAATTGTTACTCATACTACAAGTAAAAAACTTCTCGATGCCGCTGACAAAATTCTTGGTACTAACTTTGCTGAACCAATATCAATTGATATTCCTGACCCAATTAAAAACCTTGCCAGTAAACGCGAAAAAGCTCGCAAAGATAAGGATTTTGCTAAGGCCGATAAGTTAAGAAAAGAAATTGAAAGCAAAGGGTTTGAAATAGAGGATACTGAAAGAGGATACAGAATAAGGAAAAAGTAAATATTCGGGGATCGTCTAATGGTAGGACGACAGGTTTTGGTCCTGTTAATCTAGGTTCGAATCCTAGTCCCCGAGCCATAAAAAACTTAAAAGTTAAAAAATCAAAATTTAAAAACTAAATCCTAGAAGATCCGGACTTATTTTTTAATTTTTACTCTTTTTAATTTTTAATTTGTTTATAAGGAGGTGAAAACTAAATGGCAGAACAAGAAAAAAAGAGATTAATTGTCTTTCTCTTATGCTTCTTTTTAGGAGGCCTAGGAGTGCATCGTTTCTATGTGGGTAAAATTGGTACTGGTATCGTTTGGTTACTCACGGGTGGAGTCTTTGGTATTGGTTGGTTAGTGGACGTGATTATGATTTTAACTGGATCCTTTAAAGACAAACAAGGTAATACCTTAGGCGAATGGTAAATTAAACTAAGTTCTTAAGCGCAGAGTTTCATCTGTGACAAATTACAAGGTTAGCCCGACAAAACCCCACATAGGCCAGATAGACCGGAGTGTGGTTTGGACAAACGGATTAAGGGAGTAGCTGGAATATTATCTAGACATACTCCCTTAATTCATGTTTAACCGCCTAATTTCATTGACAATTAGCGGTTTTTTTGATATAATTAAGTAACATTGTGTACTAGTTGTGCTACTAATACTATTTGCGGCCGCAACATTACAGAACAGAACCTTCAAAATTGAAACTCTTGACAAGTAATTATAGATAGTGTATAATCAAAGCCGTTATGATACGATAGGGAAGGAAAAATCCTCTCATTTTTTATTTTTGGCATCTTAATCACTTATCTATAATTAAATTAATTTCCGCCTCTGGGCGGGAGTCAAGGAGAATTTTTATGCAAAAGAAAACCACCACTTCAACTGGAACTCCTAGTTCCATATTGGATAATATTCTTGTCTCTGAAACCGAGTCTTTAATCCAAAATTTTAGCCCTAAGGAAGCTTTAGATTTTCTCTTGGGTACCTTGCGTGAGAGAGAAAAGAAGATTATCCTAAAACGCTTCGGACTTTTAGATGGTAAACCAAAAACTCTCCAAAAAATCGGCAGAGAAGAAGGAGTAACCAGAGAAAGAGTTCGCCAAATTGTCAACAATGCTCTCAAAAAAATGTCCCAAAAAGCTAAAACCGAGAACTTTAGAGCAACCCGCCAGTTAATTATTGAAAGTATCAAAAACAACGCTGGTTTAATTACTGAGGATAAACTAATCAGTATTGTTCTTTCTGCCTCAGAGGAGAATGAAGCTAACAAAAATATCGTTCGCTTATTGCTTGAGATAGAGGAAGAATTAGAAGTAATGGAAAAACACCCTGAGCTTTTACCTTCCTGGAGTCTGAAAGGTACACCTAAAGAATTAGTTCTCCCCACTATTGATGTTTTAAAAGAAATTTTGGAAAAAGAACACCAATTAACTGATCATAATCAAGTAGTCGCCTCATTGAAAAATCATCCTTTCTACGAAAAAAATAAATCTGTTCTGAACCCCGATTTCATTCGTGCCTGTATGGAAACAGGACATAAAATAATTGAAGTAGAAGAGAACAAATGGGGATTAAAAACTTGGCGTGAAGTACAACCCAGAAGTGTTCGCGATGTTATTCTCCTAGAAATGCGTGCTTATGGTAAACCAATGCATTTTGTAGAAATTGCTAAGAAAGTCAACGAATCTAAATTTGCCCGCAAGGCGACTGTCAAGACAGTTCATAACGAATTAATTCGTGATCCTAACATTGTCTTAATCGGAAGAGGAATCTATGCCCTGAAGGAATGGGGCTATGAAGAAGGAACTGTTTCCGACATCATCAAGCGTCTTCTCAAAGAAAACGGTCCAATGAGGGAGAAAGAAATCATCGAAAAAGTTTTGGAAAAACGCCAAGTTAAAAAGAACACCGTCACCTTCAACCTCAGAAATAATCCCGCTTTCCAGAAAAACAGTAACGGCAAGTACCAGCTCAAATGCTGAGAACCCCTAAATTAAATTAATGGAAATTAACGAAATTCTCAAAAGTTTCCTCAATGGAATTATCGCCACTGCAACCCTCACCTTCCACTATGGTTGGTGGGGACTTTTTGGTATCTTGGTTTATTTCGTCCTTTTCCCGCTATATCTCGATACTCGTCGCCGCATCTGGATAAGTAAACAAAAGCACACCATACTTAAAATTCAAGTGCCGCGCGAGAATGAAAAAACCCCTCTTACTGCAGAACAAATGTTCGCCAATATCCAAGGAATGTGGCAGCCTATTGAGGGATTTGATTTGTATTGGAAGGGACAGGTTTTGGAACATGTTAGCTGGGAAATTGTCTCTATTGGCGGGCAAATTTATTATCTCGTCGGTGTTCCAGATAACTTCAAAGATATTATTATTAGCCAAATCCACGCGGCTTACCCCGATGCCGAAATTGAAGAAGTGAAAGATTATACTAACACTTTTGACTGGAACAAACATGATATGGCCGGTTTTGAGTTCCGCTTCTTCAAAGAAAACGCCTATCCAATTCGCTCCTATCCAGAAATCGAGCGTCAGGTGAAAACTGAAGAAGCACGTATTGATGCAATGGAAGGATTAACCTCCATCATGAATCGGATTGGCGAAAAAGAACAGTACTGGATCCAGATCCTTACTCGTCCGACTGTCGATGATTATTGGATCAAAGAGGGGGAGAATATTATTAATGAGATTAAAGGCGAGAAACCAGAAGTAAAAGCAGGTGCTTTAAGTAACGCGTTAGCGCTTACTCAAGAAACAATCAGTAGAACTGTTTCGAGCACCATGGGCGTAGAATCGGAAACTCCGTCCACTCAAAAGAATGAATTTGAACGTCTGCCACTTCTTATTGATACTGAACGTGAGATTGTTATGCGTGTTGGCCAAAAAATTTCTAAACCGGGCTATGAGTGCAAAATCCGCATCCTTTACATGGCTGATAAAGACGTTTTCTCACTTAAAACAAGAATCCCTCAAATTGTTGGTGCATTTCAACAATTTAAAACTAATAATTTAAACGCTTTCAAATTTGCTGAGTTTACCAAAGGAAAAATAGGCTGGTTTGAACTAAAATTCTGGACCAATTGGAAAAAGCGCAAATTTCTAAAGCAATTTCAACAACGAGAATTTAGCTACTGGGACCGTGGTATTGTCTTAAATACCGAAGAATTAGCAACTATTTATCACTTGCCAGAGATCCACGTCAAAGTTCCTACCATTCACAAAATTACTTCTAAACGTGCTGCTGCACCAGTTAACCTGCCAATTGAGGGTTCAACTGAGGACTTAACGATTTTTGCTCAAACCAACTTCCGCGAGAACAAAGTTCCTTTTGGTATTAAAGACGAAGATCGTACCCGTCATATCTACGTCATTGGTAAAACTGGTATGGGTAAAACCGCAATGTTAGGCAATATGATCATTTCTGATATCCGTCGCAATAAAGGAGTAGCATTAGTTGACCCTCACGGCGATCTTGCCGAGAGAGTATTAGACTTTATTCCCAATAACCGTATTAATGACGTCGTTTACTTCAATCCCTCCGACCAAGATTTTCCCATTGGTTTCAATGTCTTGGAAAACGTTGACCCGGAATTTAGAGGATTGGTTGCCTCTGGTTTAATTGGTATCTTTAAAAAGATTTGGGCCGAATCTTGGGGACCGCGTTTGGAATACATTTTACGTTATACAATCTTAGCCCTACTTGAATATCCCAGCTCAACAATTCTCGGTATTCTGCGCATGCTTTCTGACAGCGAATACCGCAAGAAGGTTATTAAAACAATCAAAGATCCAGTTGTAAAAGCCTTTTGGATAAATGAATTTGCTAATTATAATGATCGCTTGCGCGCCGAAGCTGTTGCTCCAATTCAAAATAAAGTTGGACAATTCGTTAGCAATCCAATAATGCGCAATATTCTGGGTCAGACCAAAAGTACTATTGACATCGAAGAGATTATGGATCAAGGAAAAATTCTTTTGGTTAATCTCAGTAAGGGTCGCATTGGTGAAGATAATAGTGCTTTGCTCGGAGCAATGTTAATCACCAAAATGCAATTAGGAGCAATGCGTCGCGCTTATATACCAGAACATAAACGTAAAGATTTCTACCTTTTCGTTGATGAATTTCAAAACTTTGCAACCGAGTCTTTTGCTACAATTCTTTCTGAAGCCCGCAAATATCGTCTAAGTTTAACAATTGCCCATCAGTACATTACTCAAATGGAGGAAGAAGTACGTGATGCAGTATTTGGCAATGTTGGCACGATGATTATTTTTAGAATAGGTGCTGTTGATGCTGAATTTATTGAACAGGAAACGATGCCAACAATCACTGCAATGGATTTGGTTGATCTTGATAAATATGACATTTAC
>Ga0185342_1000164_pt1 | contig 36557 bp, 30 predicted proteins | sample ConPoolayeEmetaG_FD_128045 | JGI IMG/M metagenome (GOLD analysis project Ga0185342, IMG submission 128045) | Hot spring microbial mat communities from California, USA to study Microbial Dark Matter (Phase II) - Cone Pool mat layer E metaG... ... | reverse complement strand
AACGAGGAGGAAAAAACTTGGGAAGAGTACTTTGACCGGAAAGGATCGGAAATCGGCGACCGGGAAGCGGCGAACAGCTATATCAGCCGCCGGAATTTCAGGTTCGTGCGGAAGCATTTGCTCCGATTGACGGGCGAGGTTTCCGGCCAGACCATTCTTGATGTCGGCTGCGGAACAGGACATTTCTCTCAGTCGCTCGCCGGAGCCAATTTCCTGGTCGGCGTAGATATTTCCCTCGAGATGGCCGGCCTGGCGGCAGGAAAAGGCCTGGCCGTGGTTAAATCATCGGCCAAGAGGCTTCCCTTTGCCGGTCGGAGCTTCGACCTCGTCATCGCCAACAACGTCGTTCAATCGTTCAAGGACAGCCGCCCGCTCTGCTTTGAGCTCGTCCGGGTGGCCAAGCCCGGCGGCCGGATCATCCTCAGCTCGACAAACGGTGAGAACTGGAGCCTAGGCCTCTTCCGGCTCATCGAAAAAAAGAAGTATCGCCGGCTCGGCCTCCATACGGCCGAGAGCCTGAAACAGGGCCTTCAATCCGCCGGAGCCGCGGTCCGGTCCGTCCTATTCCTCCATTATCCGATCGGAATTGTAAGAATGAGGCCCGCCGGCGAAGTCTTTCCCCGGGCCGACCGCCGGCTCGCCTCCACGATCGCCCTCGAGGCCGTGAAAAATGCGCAACCTGCTGACCTTTGACATCGAGGAATGGTGGCAGGCCAACTACCGGCCGGCCGGCCCGCAACCCGAGGATCGCGGCGACGACCGGCTCGAGTCGAATGTCGCCAGAATTCTCCGCCTCTGCCGGAAGCACCGGGTCCGGGCGACATTTTTTGTTCTCGGGCAGACAGCGACAAGGTTTCCCGAGCTCGTTCGCCGGATCCAAGCGGACAGTCATGAGATCGCCTCGCACGGCTTCCGCCACGGACTCGTTTCCACCATGACTCCCGCGGAGTTCGCCGCCGACCTCGAAAAATCTCTGTCCGTTCTCGCCTCCATCACCGGACATCGCGTTCGCGGTTTCCGGGCGCCGTCCTGGTCGGTGCGCACTGATCGGAGCTGGTTTTTCGAGGCGTTGGCGGCAGCCGGTCTCGACTACGACTCGAGCCTCTTTCCGGCAAGGACCTTTCTCTACGGAGACCGGAAAGCCCGGCGCTCTCCTCATCGCCTCGCCGGCCTCGTCGAAATTCCGGCCTCGACGATTTCAGTCGCCGGGCAGCGCATCCCTTTTGCCAGCGGCTTTTTCTTCCGCCTCTTTCCGCTCGCTTTCATCGCGGCAGCGATTAACAGACTGAACCGCAAGGGACGATCGGCCATGATTGTTCTCCATCCCCGCGAGTTCGACCCCGAGGGGCCAAGACTCGCTCTTCGCCCGGCGGAGCGATTCATCCAATATGTCAACGTCAAAGGGACCGAGCGGAAGCTCGATCGCCTCCTTGCGACCTTCGAATTCGCCTCGATCGGCGAATGCCTCGACTCGGGCGAGCTCGTCGTCTGACCTCGCCCCGACGAGCGGCTTGCGGGGCGAGGCAGGCAGCTTCCTCGCCGCTCGTCAATTGAAAATGAACCGGCCGTTCAATATAATCTTGCCGGCATGGAGACGATCGCCGGCACCTCAAAGGGTCGTCGCCTCCGAGCGGCCCTCGTGCTCATCCTGATTTTCGGCGCCTTCCTCCGCTTCTGGGGAATCTCCTCGGTCTACCAACGGGTGGACGACATCCCCGTGGCTAGGCACATCGAGAGCATGTATCATGGCGATTGGCGGCCCGACCCGATCTACTATTACCCCGTCCTGTTTAATTATCTTGTTGCCGGAGCTCTGCGCGGACTCTCGGCCGTGGTCTGCGGACTCGGCTTAAATAAGGGTGCCGAAGGATCTGTTTTTTCCTTCGACCAAATCCTCTTCATCGCCAGGTTTTTCAGCGCTCTTCTGGGATCGCTGACGGTCCTCGTCTTATACGGCTTGGCCAAGAGGCTTTATGGGGAAAAAGGCGCCCTGATCGCCACGGCGCTCTTTGCCGTGTCCTTCATCCACATCCTCTACAGTCATCAGATCGTCCTCGATGTCCCGATGACCTTTTTCTATGCCCTGGCTCTCTATTTCTGCGCTTTGCTTCTCGAGCAAAGAAAAACCAGGGATTATGTGCTGGCCGGCTTTTTCGGCGGGCTGGCCGTGGCGACAAAATACAACGGCGTCTTTGTCCTGGCCGCCATCGTCTTGGCGCACCTCCTCGGTGCTCCCGCCGTCCGGAAAAAGATCCTTCGCCTTTTCTTTGACCCGAAAATCTATCTCGCCGGGTTTACGGCGCTTGCCGGTTTCTTCCTCGGGCATCCTTATGCCCTGATCCATCTCCGGCGGTTTCTCGGTGCCTCCCGTCTCCTTCTCAAAGTCGTCCACGAGACCGAGTGGTTTCTCGAACCGATCAAGCCGAAGACAGGACTGGAATATGTCCAATACAACAAATATTTCCTGGCGCTGAAAAACATCTGGCTGGCGGAAGGTCCGATCATTCTCCTTCTTCTCTTTCTCGGCGGTCTGGCCGTCCTCCGGCGGCGAGATCGGAAAAACGCCTTTGTCGCTCTCTCCGGTCTGGCCTATTTCCTGGGAGCGCTCGGATTTCTGGGGTTTTCGCGCTTCCGCGACCTTCCGACATTCGTTCTTTTCTCTGCGCTCCTCGGCATGCTCGGTCTCGAGCTCGCCGGCGGATTGTTCCGGCACCCGGGAATTCGCCGCCGTCTCTTCTCCCCCGCCCTCGTCTTGATTTTTCTCTGGCTCTCTTTTTCCGCCCTGGCCAAGACCTATTACCTCTGGGAGGACGACACGACCGAAATGGCCGAGCGCTGGATCCGAAGGAACATCCCCCCCGATAAGTCCTTCGGCAAAGAATGGTTTTCCCCTCCGCTCCGCGGCCGGGACTATTCCTACAGCTCGTTCAGCCGGCCCTATCTCTTTTCCCGGCAATTCGCTCCCTATGAGAGGTTCGATTTTCTCCTGCTCTCGAGCGCCGCCTACGGCCACTTTTTCAAAAACGAAAAATTCTACCCGGAGATTGTCCGGATCTATCGGGAGGCGAGAGAGAAATATACCAAAGTCAAGGATTTCTTTTTCCGCGACATCGAGTACAAGAATCCTGAACTGAACCTCTTGAGCACGGCCAGCCCGAACCAAAAAAAGCAGAGGCTCTCTTTCCCGACAACGTTTCCGCTCCGGAACCCGCACCGGGAATTCGAAATCGCCGATGGAAGCCCTTACGGAAAAAGCGTTATGAATTTCTTCCTCGGCCCTAGGCAAAAAATCGAGCGGAGGATCGTCAGCCGAAGACCGGTCCGGACGGTGGCTGTTTTCGCCCAGGCAGCCGAGGGCCGGGGAGAAATCGCCGTCGGAAATTTCCTCCAGAGAAAAAAACTCCCGGTGACGGAAAAACCTTCTGTTCTTCTCTTGAGGCCGCGGCGCGCTTTTCCCTTCGACAGGTATTTCTACAGGATCTCGGTGAAAAGCCCGCGATCGCTGGCCAGCGCCTTCATCAAAATCTGCTACGAGGAGTTCGACATCGGCCAGGAGTTTTTCCGGCGAGGCGACTACGCCGCCGCCGAACGGCATTTCCTCGCCGCGCTGGCCGGAAGGCCTCAAGGCGGCCTCGACTTCGAGGTCTTTCTCTATCTTGCCGCCTGCGCTCGAAACCAGGGCCGGGACGAGGACGGCCAGCGCTACTTGGATGAGGCTCCGGCCGAGCTCCTGAGAAGGCGGTATCTCAACCTTTTCCGAACCGACATGAAAGAGAAGGAATGGGGGGAAGCATTGGCCAAATTTTCCGGCCTGGATTTCGAGCTTCTCGAACAGACCATGGCCAACGTCCTCGATGATCGGGATTTTGAAATCGCCCGCGGAAGAGTCCTGAAAGATGGTGCGTGTTACGGCCAGCAGGCCGTTTTCCCAAGTTTAGAGATGGCCGGCCCGGCGATTGAGGTTCTCTCTCCCGAATTTCAGCTTTATCCACAAAAGTACGTCCTCAAGCTCGTCTTCTTCGACCCATTTGGGGTTGATCACGTCGGCGGCGAGATGGAAGTCGTTACGAAAGGCCCCGCGGGAGAAAACAAACGGATTTTCCCTCTTCGGCTCGAAAAAGAGTCTGAAAACGGCCGTTCGGCTTCTATTCTAAGCTTCGAATGTCGGAGCATCGAAGAAAAAATCCGGGTCCGGCTGAGAGTGGAAAATGGCCAGAGCCTTGCTTTTGATTATCTCTCCATTGGCCCTGATATCAGAGATTTTTTTCAACAGAAATACGGTCTGCTTGAGGGACTGGGCAGCGCGTCTTCAGAAGACGATTGATCTCTTTGAAAGCAAGAGTCAGGATCGTGGTCGGAAAGAGCGAAGACATCGCCTGCGCCGTCTGCGGGCAAAAACGGCTTGCCCCCTATTTCCGGCTGGACAATTTCTTTTACCATCGCTGCCGGAATTGCGGATTGATTCAAACCCGCGAGAAAACGTCCGTCGGAGCAGGAGATGACTACACCGGTTTCGATCTCGATCAATACCGGTGTTTTGTTCGACATTTTTTGCTGCCGCGGTATCGACGCGCCCTCCGGATGATCCGACTCGTCAAGAAAAGCGGCCGGCTGCTGGATATCGGTTGCGGGACCGGAGAATTTCTCGAGCTAACTCAAGAATTCGGTTATGAGTGCATGGGAGTGGAACCCTCGCCCACAGCTTCCCGGATCGCAGCTCAAAAAAATCGCGTCTTCGTCGGCGAGTGGCTCGATGTGCGACTCGATCCACAGGATTTCGATATCGTCAGTTTCTGGTCCGTCCTCGAGCATGTCCCCGATCCTCTGCCTTTTTTGGAAAAAGTCCGCGACATTCTTAAGCCGGACGGAATTCTCGTCCTCAGAGTCCCCTTGGCGGACGGATTCGTTCCTTCTTTGGCCTTGTGGATTTACCGGCTCTCCGGGGGGAAAATTCGACGGCCCCTGGCGGCTGTCTATCAGACCGACTGGCATTATGTCCATTTCTGCCTTTACAATCGCGCCAACCTCGGCCGATTGCTCCGGCGGTGCGACTTTGAAATCGTCTTCCAGGGAAAAGAAAACAGCTTCGATATCCGCAGCTTGAAATATCGGCTGGACTATCTCCCCTCGAACTTCGCCCTCCGGCTGCTTGTCAAGGTCAGCCTCAGCCTGGTTCTTATTCTCGCCCGAGCTCTGGGACGCGAAGATGAGATCGTCGTCCTGGCCCGAAAAAAAGCCTGAGCTTCTAGGGAAGCTAGAAAATGGCTTTTTCCCATCGATCTTTTCTTTCTCCAAAAATGCCCGGCCTGTTCTTTTCGCCTGTTTGCGGCCCGTAGAGGACGAATCCTCGCTTGTGATTCCGGAACCTATCAGCAAATGTTCTGTCTCTTGACCATCAATCGTGGCGCAGGGCTCGGACCGGATCGACCCGCGCCGCGCGCATCGCCGGATAAATCCCTGCCGCCAGGCTCACCAGGACCGAAAACAGCACGGCGCCCAGGCAGAGCCACCAGGGAAAACTGAAATAGTGAATGAAGGGCAGGCCCTGCCGGGCGAGGAAAAAGTTGACGACACGGTTGATGATTCCGCTGACTGCCCAGCCGAGGGCTAATCCGAAGACTCCGCCCAGGAATCCGATGGCGCCCGACTCAAAGAAAAAAAGACGTCGGATATCCCGGTCGCCAGCCCCGACCGCTTTCATGATTCCGATCTCGGAATACCGTTCCAGGATCGACATGACCATGGTGTTGACGATTCCGAGGGAAGCCACGACAATGGCGATCATGCCCACAGCGGCCAGAATCATGTTCATAATCAGAAAACCTCGCCGGATTTCGCCGAATTGATCGCTGAAGGCAAAGACTCCGAAACCCATCTCTTTGATCTTCTTCTTCACCGGCTCGATCGAGGAAGGAGAGGAGAGGCGGACATTCAGAGCGGAATATCCGAGCCTCCCTTCCTTCGCCCGGAACAGATCCCAGATGCTGGTGAAGGGAAGGCGTTTCATCTTGCCGGCCGGACCGGGAGGAAGATAGACTTCGCTCCGCATCGGGCCGGGTCCGTCAAAGACGAGATCTTCCGCCACGCCGGCGACGACAAACTCGTGCTCTTCCAGAACGAGAGGAAGCTTCTCTCCGCCGAGCGCCGCCATCAGGCCAGCCGGACTGAGGAGGGAAAAATCAAAGGCAATGGTGGAAATGCCGATCGGCTTTCCGATCGCCGCCGCCGGCTCCCGGACACCAAGACGGAGGAGCAAAGAAGAAGAGACAATGAGCGAGTTCTCATCATCCGTGTCGTAGGGTTTCCCGGCGCTAAACTTGATCATCCGAGAAGCGGCCACTTTGGCCGGAAGAACCTGAATGACCCGAAGTTCCTCCTCGCCGTTCCAGCGGACGAGCGCCGGGATGCGGACTTCCGGGAACACCGTCTCCACCCCGTCGAAGGCGGCGATCCTGGCGCTCGCGGCGTCGTCGAGAACGGTTGAACTGATCTCGGACGGCGGTAGAGCGACGGATTTTTCGTCGGGATCAGGCCCCGGCCGACGAAGGAAATCCCCGGGCAGGACGATGATGGAATTGAAAAGATCGAGCGAACGGAAGGTCTGGCTGACATTTCTCTGCATCCCGGTCCCGAAAGAAACCATGGAGACGAGAGCGCCGATGCCGATCGTCACGCCGAAAGCCGTCAGGAACGTTCTTAACTTTCTCTTCCTCAGGTTCGAGAAGGCCCAGCCGAGCTCATCGGAAAACCTCATCTCAGGACCTCCTCGCTCTCCACTCGGCCGTCGCGCAGGCGAACGACCGAGGCGGCGAATTCTCTGACCAGCGCTTCCTCATGTGAGACCATGAGCACGGTCAGGCCGTGCCAGCGATTGAGATCCGCCAGGAGCTCGACGATTTCGCGCGACGTCCGGCTGTCCAGATTTCCGGTCGGTTCGTCGGCCAGGAGGACGGAAGGCCGATTGACCAGAGCCCTGGCGATCGCCACCCGCTGCTGCTCGCCGCCCGAGAGCTCGGCCGGGCGGTGCGTCAGCCGATGGGACAGCCCGACCCTCTCCAGCATACGTTCGGCCCTCTCCTTTCTCTCGGCCTTCGAAACACCGGCAAACATCATCGGCAGAGCAACGTTTTCCAGAGCGGTCAGGCTCGGGATCAGGTTGAACGACTGGAAAATCATCCCTACCCCCTGACGTCGGTAAAGAGCGAGCTCCTCTTTGTCGAGTTCGGAGATTCGTCGTCCCCGGACTTCGATCGCTCCGGAGGTGGGGGAATCCAGGCCGCCGATCAAGTTGAGCAAGGTGGATTTGCCCGAGCCGGAGGCCCCGGCAACGGCAAGAAAGATGCCCTCGGCAACGCGAAGGCTGACCTCCGCCAGGGCGACCACCCGAACCTTGGCGGTCGAATAGACCTTGCTCAGCCTGTCCGTCCTGATCAAAGGCAAAGAAAGATCAGTATTTTCCATCCATCTGGAACTCGGAGCTGTCAAGCCAGAATCCTGATCTGGTCACGGAATCGTGCTGGGCGAGGAGAATGTCATAGTGGAATCTCTCCTCATCGGCGATTTTCTCAAAGATTTCCCTGGCCGCGGGGTCTTTCATCTCGGCGGCTGCCCGGCGAAAAAATTCCACCGCTTTGGTCTCGAGTTCCATGCCGATCCGCAGGGCCTCGACCTCGCTCTGTCCTTCGGCCCGTTTCATCCGCCGGGCCAACTCCTCGATCACCTCCGCGGGCCCTTTGAGTTGTTCCCGTTCGACCTGCTTTTTCCAGTCATCACTTTTGATGACGGAGCTGAACAGCCGGCTGAAAGCCTCGAGATGTTTGACTTCCTCGTCGGCCAGCCGGTTGAACATCTTTTTGCCCAGAGCGTTGCGGGTGGCTTCTGCCGCCTGCTTGAAAAAGGCCTGTCCGTTGACTTCGAGCTTGATCGCCTCCTGGATCAGCGTCTTGACGTCAGGGCTGATTTCGGTCATTGGGCTCTCCTTTCTTAAGGACATAGAAATTTTTTCCGTTCTCTGTCTGCGTCCGGAGGAAATCGGTCACCCGGTATCCCCTCGGCAACAGGGCCTGAAAAACTTGCCTGGTCTTGAGCCTCCAATCGAGAGGAATCCGGCGGACCGCCTCTTCCTCGATATCCGTTTCCCGAAGCATGAGATAAAAATCCCGCGGAATCCGGACGAACAGGACATCGCCATTCAAATCGGGGAGGACATCGCTCGCCACTTCCAGCTTCACCGGCCCGCTCCGGCCATGGATCAGCCGCTCTTCAACGGCGATGACGGACCGTTCGGAGCAAAGCGCCGCTTTCCCCGCATCGCGCTTCTCGCGGACGGGCTTCTTCAGGTCCCAAACCATGAAAAACCGATCGCTCGGGATGTCCAGCCGGTTGAGCCGGCCGCCGTACTCGCCGTAGGTGGCGACTCGGTATTCCTCGATTTCCATACCGAAGTGATGAACATTCCGCCAGGCGTTGACGCTTGTCAGAGGGTCATAGGTGCAGGTGATGGTCGAAATCCCGAAAAGATCCCGGACCTTCTGCCGCTGGAATTCCTTGATCGCCAGGCCGAGCCCGAAAGAGCGATGGCTTTCCCGGACTCCGAGATACTGAGAATAGAACCGGAGATTGTCGACCCGGCCGAAGGCCGCCTCTTTATCCTTCACGCCGACAAACCCATAGGAAAAGGCGACGAAACGCGTCGGATCAACGGCCAATTTTCCCGATTCCGACTCTTCATAGACGGCGATGAAAAGAGCGCTCCCCTCGTGAAAGTAATTTTCGCACATCAGGTTGCGCGAACCGGGAAGGTTGTCTTCTGGGAAGCCCCAGATTTCATTCCGCAGAGCTTCGTATTTCGCATAATCCGCCGACTCGTTCGACGTTTCGACCCGGAGGAGAAATCTCTTTCCCTTCAGGGCGACAATCGTTTCCAGATGATCGTCAAGCGCCATCGTCCGTCCTTCTTCGAGGGGAGAAAATGATTGTATCGAATCCCCGAGTCCTCTGCAAATCCCTCTCTCGCCAAGAGCGCTTCATTCCCCTCGGATTGTGATATAATGTTAGCTCTTTCGAGACATGGATTTCATCAATCCGCATTCGATTCCCAACGGAGCGAGCATGATGAACAAAAAAACCCGTCGCCTGTCTCCTGTCCTTTTCCTTCTTCTCCTTGCCCCGCCCGTCCTCCTTCACGCCGGGCTGGAAGTGCGGGTCATCAAGGGTCCGGACGACCTGCCGGCTAAGTTTTCCTCCTTTGCCCAGAAAGGCGATTTTTTTCTCTCCGACGGCGAATTCTACGCTCTTCTCGGAGGCTCTCCCCGAAGGATCGTGACGAGCGCTAATTATCCCTATGGAAATGCCATGGGAAGTCTGCTGGGTTTCGTGCCCGCCCGGGAGAACATCTCCGGCGACCTGAATATCGGCTCCCCGGTCGTCAGGGTCGAAGAAAAGACCCGCCATATCGTCTACTCGACGATCAAACCAGTCGAGACCGGACCGGAAGCGGTTTTTGAAGCCACAGGCTATTTTGAGGACAAGTCCGGCCGGACGGCGGAAATCAAAACGACCTATATTTTCTATCCCGGCCAGGGCCGCATCGACATCGCCTCGACGATCGTCAACACCGGCCAGGCGGCTTTTGAAGACCTGAATTATTCTCTTTTCATCGACACCTATAACCGCTTCCATTTCAGCCCCTATCACGATAAAAAATTTCCTCACTTGAACTTTCGAGTCTACCAGAAGAAGGGACATGATCTCGGCTGGATCAGCTTTTCTCCGGCCGAGAAAGCCCAAACGCGGCGGCCCGGGCGGCTCGCCCCGGGAGAAAAATTCGAGCTCCGGGGAGCCCTTCTCGTTGAAGATTCCGACATCGATCTTCTGGGAAAAATCTATCACATCCTCGAAATCCAGCCGGCCGAAGCGAGCATCGCCATCGAAAAGGCGGATGACGATTGGTTGGAGCTTACCGTCCGCGACGTCCAGACGTCCGCCGTTTTTTACCGAAGGATTCTCGAATCGGCCGGGTCAAAAAAGATTCTTCTCCCGCCGGGCCTCTACCGCGTCCAGGCCAGCTTCTTTCCTGCTCTGGCCGAGGAGATGCTGGAGGTCAAGGTCGACCGTGAGAACTCCGTCCGGCTGGTGAACCCGCCGCTCGGAACGCTCAAGATAAAAATCAGGAACAGTCAGGGTGAAGCCGTCCTGGGAAAGGTGAGCTTTCTCGGAATCTCTCCCACCCGATCCCCCTATTTTCGGCCCGATAATCCGATCGAGACGGGACGAAGCTACGAGGGATTCAAGAACTCCTGCTTTCCCGGCGAGGAAGGTCTCGAAATCAAGCTCCCCCCGGGCTCCTACCTGGCATCGGCTTCGTGCGGCCCCGAATATTCGGTCGACCAGAAGGCCATCGAAGTCGTCGTGGGGGAAAACGGCGAGCTCGTCTTTGTCATCGACCGGGTCGTGAAAACGCCGGGCCTCGTCTCCTTCGATCCTCACCTCCATACGACACGCTCCGACGGCACGCCTTCGATTCCCGAGCGCATCCGATCGGTGGTCGCTGAGGGCATCGAGGTCATCGCCGCCACGGACCACAACACGGTGACCGACTATTTCCCGGATCTGAAGAAACTCGGACTGGAGAAAAAACTTGCCGTCCTTCCGGGAAACGAAATTACGACTCCGGACGTCATCCATTTCAACAGCTATCCCCTGGAAATACGACCGAATGAGCCGATGAACGGGGCCATCAACTCCGCCTCCGATGAGGCCGGACAGCTCTTTGCCGAGAGCCGGAAGAAAAATCCGGCGGCGATTATTCAGGTCAATCATCCGCGGGCCGGCGATCTGGGCTATTTCAACAACCTCAACCTCGACCCGGAGACGGCCGCCACGGCTCTTCCGGGCCTGAGCCTGGAGTTCGACCTTCTTGAAGTTCTCAACGGGCCCTACTATTTTTCTTCCAATCAATCGTCCATCGAGGACTGGTTCCATCTTCTCAACCGGGGGTATTATTTTCCCATCGTCGGCTCGTCCGATTCGCACGGCATCGACCGCGGCGAGCCGGGATACTCGAGAACGTACATCATGTATTCCGGAGGCGAGGCAAACAACTTGGACCTCCAGAGCTTTCTTCAGTCCCTGAAAAAGGGGCGCTCCTTTGTCACCAACGGCCCCCTCCTTGCTCTCCTGGTCAACGGTCGAGCTTCCCTGGGCGACACGATCTCCGTAAAAGGCGGAAGAGTGGATATTCAAGCTCAGGCCTGGAGCGCGCCCTGGGTGGAGATCGGCGAAGTCCGGCTCGTCCTGAACGGCGAAAGGCGGATCATCTTCCCCCTTAACGGCGCCGGGCGCAAAGCCGAGGAATTCAGGCAAGAAATCAGCCTGACCCTGGCCGAAGACACATCGATTTGCCTCGAAGCGCTCGGTCGGAGGACGATGTTTCCTGTTCTTCAGAGTCTCTCCCGAACGGGAGAATTCGAAGGCGGGACCATTCCCTACGCGATTACCAACCCCGTTTTTGTGGATGTGGATGGAAACGGACGCTTCGATCCTCCCCGGCAAGAAAAAATTCGCTTGGTCTCCGCGTCCGGGAAAAACCGGAAAATGATCTTGCGTTGAGAAAGAACGCCGGGAACATCCGGATGAGCCGAACAAATCAAGAACTGAAGAAAACGGCTGCCATCATAAACCCCGGTTCGGCCCGGAATAAATGGCTGCGCAGGAAACGCCTGCGGAAATATCTCGCCCAAAACCTGCCCGGAGAAAAGCACGACGTTTTCGCCGGTAAAGAAAAGACCGTTTCGCTCGCTCGGGAGCTCGCCTGTTCTTGCAGCCAGCTTGTCGCCGTCGGCGGGGATGGGACGATCGCTGATGTCCTCCAGGGTATCCGGGAGGCGAAGAGAGAAGAACAGGTGACTCTCGGCATTGTTCCCTTCGGCAGCGGAAATGCTTTCCGCAAGTCCCTGGACATCCCCAAAAGGGTCCGAAAGGCGATCCGCGTTCTCGATGAGGGAAAGGTTAGAGCCGTCCGGCTGATGGAAATCGAAAAGTTGGTGGCGGGTTTTGCCAGTGTGGGGGCCACGGCGCTTGTGACCCAGGAGAAGGGGCGGCATGAAATCCAAGGACTCTGGGGCCATCTTCTGGCCGGACGGAAGCTTCTTCGGCTCGCCAAATGGGAGATCGAAGCCGAGCTCGAGGACGGAGTGGATGACCGGGGCGAGCCCTTTGTATCGCGAACACTCAAACTCGAGATCCTGGATTGTGTCGTAACCCGATCGAAGTATTTCGGCTACAGCTGGAAGATCGCCCCTCTGGCCAGCCTCGACGACGATTATCTCGATATCACGTTTTATGAGATAAGCGGCCTCAAATACGTTCTGGCTCTTCCTCTTCTCTATTTAGGTCTCTATCAGCGCAGTCAAAAACACTTCAAAGCCAAGAAACTCGTCCTGCGGGGGAAGAACCTGCCCGTCCAGTATCATGGAGAGTTCTTGGGAACACGAGACCGGGTGGAAGCTCGCATTCTTCCCCACGCGGTCCGCTTTATTTGTCCGAGTTGCGACGCCCATAAAACCTGAGATCCCTCAGGCCGCAATAAGACCTGGACAGAAGATCGTCTTATTCGCCTCGCGGCAGGACAATCGCCCCGGTCCGAAAATCTCCAAGAACCTCGGCTTTTCCCTCAAGAAAAAGAAGCCCGACGAGGGCGCCGCTGGCAGCATCGAGCTCATGTTCTGTGGCGGTCTGGCGAAGGCCTCTCAAACCAAGGCGGGCCAGCCCTTTCCGCAGGCCGGCCTTGTCTTTTTTGGCGCGCGGAATGCGCCAGATATCTTGAGCGCCTCCGGGGTAGATTTCGATGACTCGGAATCCCATTGTCTCCAATTCCTGTCGGAGGGCCATCCCCCGAGCCGTCAGCCCGCGCATCGGCCCCAGCGTAATGGGGAAAAACGGGATTCTTCGACGGCGCAATTCTTCATCGCAGGGCCGGTAGTGAAGACCGTTTCGGTCCGCGAAGGAGAGGCGCCCGGGTGGAAGGTTGAGCGGCGCATCGATGGCCACAAGCGCTGGTTGATGAAGCATGACCTCATCCAGGATCTCTTGATCTTGATAAAGAAGTCGCGTCTCGGCTTTCATCCGGCGGATCAGGCAAATGCCGCTCGGCCGGTGAGGAACCCCAGCCAAGTCGATTCCCACAACAAGGAGCGGATCACGGTTCGGATTCCTCATTTGCGCCGCCTGTGCCCTCCTCTCCGGAAACGGATGAAGTTTCGCCTTCGTCCAAAACCGAAAAACCGGACTTGAGCCCGGGAGACGATGGCCTCGCTAAGGAATAGGTGGAACGACCTGGAAAAGGGCCTGGACCACCAGGTCGGGAAAGGCACGTCCGCTTAGCTTGCGGATATCCGCCGCCGACATTACCAGGTCTTTCCATTGTGCCGGAGGGGAGATCCCGGTAGAAACCCGGTCATAGAGATCGGCCAGGGCAATGATGCTGCTTCCAAGCGGGATCGTCGACAAGTCCTTATCCAGAATGTTCGCCTCTTCGACATAGTGATAAAAATAGTTCGCCATGATGGGCTCGACTTCCTTGAGAAGCAGGGCCGTTGTTTTCAAGAGCACCCGCCCCCGGTCATCCAGCTTTCCCGCCGGCTCGGCTTCCGACGAAATGAAGGAGGCGACTTTATCGTAAAGCGAGATATTGGAGCGCAGATCGCCCGCTTCCACCAGCAGAGCGGCCGATTTGATGTTCTCGACCTGAACGTTGGACAAGCCGGCCGCGGCGGCGATTTTTCCGGCGAGAAGAGAAAGCCGGAGCGAGCGAGGCCTGGTCTCGTCGGCCGCCTCGAGGTATCTGAGCATGATTTCCAAAACACCAATGTAGGCTTTCTGCAGGCTCTTCAGCCGCTCCTCCCTCTGCTCGGCGATCCCGCCGATGATGGCGGCCGTCAGAATCAGGAACCCGGCCCAGATGACGACATTCAGAATCTCGTCCATGGTCAGTCCGGGCGTCTTTTTGAAGATCATGAAAACGAAGATCAAATAGAGCGCGACGAGGAGGACGCAAAGGCTGGCGGTCAGAACGGCCTGACGCTTGCCGAGATAGTAACCCGCCAGGATGACCGGAAGAAAAAAGAAATTCAGAAAGGAGAATTTCAGATGGACGAGAAAGGCCGTGGCGGCGATCCCGAGAAAGATGAGGACGATGAGAGTCGTTTCAAAATGGCGCAGGGCAAAGGCTCGTATTCTTTTCACGGCTCGCCGGCGGCGCAAAGATCGGGAAGCGCCATGGACTCGGTTAGGCCCGCCCTTCTCTTTCCTGAAAAGGCCCACAAGCTCATTTCCGCCGCTCCGACTTTATATATCACCGGGATGAGGACAAAGTCAAACCTCTCCATCTGTGTTATAATAAAAAGTAAAAATTGCCGGCAGCGGAGGAAAGATGAAGAAGTCATTTGTCCTTTTGTTTATCGCGTTCTTATTCGGGCCGGGCTGCAGGTTCAACATCGATATCCTGGGCCGCCCGGCGATCGAGGAAGTCACTCTCCTCAAAAGCCCGGCCCGGGAGAAAATCCTGGTCATCGACATCGAAGGGATGATCATGACGTCGGGCGGAGATTCCCTGTTCAATCGCGAAGGCGATGTCCTTTCCCGGGTTTATTTGCGGCTTCAGAAAGCCGCCGAGGATCGGCTTGTTCGGGGCGTGATTCTGCGGCTCGACACTCCCGGAGGCGACGTCACCTCGAGCGATATCCTTTACCATGAGATCCTCAAGTTTAAGAAAAAGACCGGTCTTCCCGTCGTCGCCCTGATGATGGGCGTGGCGGCTTCAGGGGGTTATTACGCCGCCTCGGCCTGCGACGCCATCGTCGCTCATCCCTCGACGATCACCGGAAGCATCGGCGTGATCTCCGTTTTCCCCAACGTTTCCGGCCTCCTGGCCAAGGTCGGTCTGGAAATGAAAGTCATCAAGTCCGGCGATCTCAAAGACGCGGGAAGCCCGTTTCGGGAGATGAGCCCGGAAGAGCGACAGGTGTTCCAACGAATGATCGATGAGTTTTACCGGGATTTCCTTGATGTCGTCTATGAGAACCGGAAGGACCATCTTTCGATGGACGAACTCCGGGCGATCGCCGACGGACGGGTTTATACGGCGGAACAGGCGCTTGAACTCCGGCTGATCGACGAGATCGGCTATTTCGACCAGGCTCTGGCCCGAGTTCAGTCCCTCGCCTCGCTCAAGGCAGCAAGGGTCATCGCCTATACCTACTATCCCGGCCGGCAGACGAACCTCTATGCCGCCGCTCCGGGAAGTCCGGCGCGCTGGCCGGTGAAGAAGCTCGAGGATTTGCTGCCGGAGCTTCGAGCCGGATTCTATTACCTTTGGCTCCCCGAGATTGAAGTCCCCTGATCTCGAGATCACCCGGGGGTTTTGATCGCGATCTCAAAAGCCGGCGGGTGCAGGATGTGGAGCTTAACCGTGCAGCGGTCGACCGCCCGGACGATCGCCTTCCGGTATTTCTCCGGGAAATCGGCCGGAAGGTCAAGCTCGATCGAAATCTTGCCGATCATCTTGGTTTCCGGGTTCTTCTCCATTCGCATGGTCACGCCCGCCCGCTCGACCGGAATTTCCCGTTCCTTGCAGAAGGCAAGGGCATAATAACCGGCGCAGGTCGCCAGCGAAGCCAGGAAAAGGTCGAACGGCGCCGGCGCGCTCCCTTCGCCTCCCTCGTGCACAGGCTGGTCGGTCCTAATGACGAAGCCCTTGTATTCCGCGTCCACCCGGAATCCGCCCGGGAAAGAGACCCTGATTTCCGATAGGCTCATCTTCGACTCCTTTCCGGGCGTTTGATCTCTCGGCGGAGAAATCGCACCCGTCGGTTTTTAAGTTTATTAATTTTATAGGATTACTAAAGAATTTTCAATGCCCCCCGGCCCCCCAACGAACGGCTCTCCGTGGCAAGCCACAGAGCATATTCGCCGCTCGTCGAAATCTCCGAATGGATGGTCGAGATGTGCGGATTCAAGAGAAAAGGGCCAGGAGAAGCCGTCGGTCCCGGTCCGTCATCGCCAGACGGCCGAAGAGATCGCGGATCATTTCGCTTGTGTGGCGCCTGTTCGCCGGCTGGATGAAGCCCCGGTTTTCGAGCTTCGCGAGAATCCGGTCGATGCATTTCTGCTGTTCCCGCTGCGGGAGAGGCGGTCCGTCAGACCGGAAGGCTCGTTGAGGCGAAGGCTTCGAAGCGCGGCGAAAAATCTCGAACAGGGTCAGGAGGACCGCTCCCCCCAGATTATATGAAGGCTGCGGGGAGGCCTGGGGAATCGTGAACCGGAAGTTGGAAAACCCGAGCTCATCCGAAGTCAAGCCGGTCCTCTCGTTCCCGAAGAGGAGCCCGACCTTGATCCAGGGATCGAGCAAAACCATCCGCGAAACAGCGTCTTCGAACGCCAAGCAGGGAAAATTCTTGCGCCTCCTGGCGGTCGAAGCAAAAACGAGTTGGAGATCGGCGACGGCCGAGCCGAGATCGGAGAAAAAGGCCGCCCGTTGGAGGATATCCGCGGAATGGACGGCTGTCCGCACGGAGATGACATCGGACTTTTCCCGGCCGACGAGCCGGAGATGGCGGAAACCGGTGTTTTTCATCGCCCGGGCGACCAGGCCGACATTTTCGGCGCTTTCCGGCCGGACCAGAACGACTGCAAACCGGTCCTGAAGCGCCTGTGGTATAAAGGTTTCTCTCATGCCGACGGAATCGTTGTGGCGGCTATTTCAGGATATTCGCGATAAGGCCGCCGAGGACTGCCCAGTAGATCGTCGAGAGGTAAGGGTTTCCGGTGATGACGCACGTTCCGCTCCGGCAGCCGATAAAGCGATAATAAAGGTAACCGACGACGGCTCCCACGGCCGCTCCGATGACGATGGCGATCATTTTCTTCCCTCTTCTTCTCATCGAGTCTCGCTCTCCGGACAAGACCCGGCGATCCTCCGATGAAATTCATCGGCTGAGTCAATCTAACAAAATAGACCCGGCCTGTCAAAATTGTTCCGGTTCGAGAATTCTTCTTGTCTTCGGTGATTGATGGGAGGCAAGGGTACGCTTCCAAAATCAACGATCACGGTCTTGAAAATTTCTCCTCAACGATGAAAAAAAGAAAAGGGCGGGCTTTTTCTTGACATGCCTCCGCCGCCGTTGATATATTCGCTCTCCCGCTGGTCCATGACCTTTGAAACCGGGCCGGCCGCGAAGCGGGTCGAGGACGATCGGCCGGTGCCGTCATTTCTCTTAAGGAGTCTTAAAATGACAATCTGCTCCCAACGCCGGTTCGCCTGGATGGCCGTTATTCTGTTCGGTCTTTTCCTCCGACCTGCGATCTCCCAGACCGAAGACCTGGGAAACGGCTTCAAACATCACGGAATCGCGACGCCGACGAGCAACCACCGCGGCACCGTCGCCACCAGGGACGGAAGCGGCCGGCCCGTCGTCCTTTCCTGGCTGTTCGACCACCGCGGCGGTTACGCCCTCCTCCTGGTCGATGCTGAAACCGGCAAGAGCGAGGAATTCCCGATGCCTTTTCCGCCCGGCGGCGACTGCCCCTATGCGTCCGTTTTGTCGAGCAAGAACCGTTATTATACGCACTTCAACAGCCATTTCGTCGAGTTCGACCCGGTGAAGCGCGCCTTCACCTTCTGGCAGAAGACGGCCCCCCAGATGGCCATGAGCATGACGGAAGACGACAAAGGCCGCATCTGGTCGGTTACCTATCCGAAGAGCGGCGTCGTCTGCTATGATCCCAAAAAAAAGGAGCTCCGGGACTACGGCCACGTTTACGATCAAAATTGGAATCAGTATCCGCGCGCCGTGGCCGCCGATAAGGCCGGCTGGATCTATTTCGGCGTCGGCAGCACAGCCTGTCAGATCATTGCCCTCGATCCCAAGACGGGCCGGGCCACCCCGCTCATTCCCGAAGAGAAACGCGGGCACGGTTCCCCCTCCCTTTATCGCAGCCAAGACGGCAAAGTTTACGGACAGCCGGTCAGCGATAAAAACAGGAACGACAACTGGCTCGTTCTCTACAAGGGTCGAGCCACCTCTTTGGAGAGACATGAAAAGACAAAAGAAAAGATCTACATCGCCGGCTCCCAAGCTCTTTTCCACCGCGATTTTCCCGACGGAAAGCGCCTCCAGAAGTTCGATCTTGTCGAACGCGAGATGACGGTCGAAGATCCCAAAACGGGGACGTCAAATACCTGGCGCTTCGATTACTCGAGCGAGGGCGCGCATATCATGGGCCTGGCGGCGGCGCCGGATAACACGATCTGCGGCGGCACCGCCTTCCCCATGCGCTTCTTCCGCTACGACCCGGTCAAGGACGAATGGACGAACCGCGTCTCCTACGGCCAGTGGAACACCGTCGCCCGTCAGGGAGATAAGTTTTTCGTCGGAGGATATACAGGCGGGTTTCTGCTCGAGTGGGACCCGGCCAAACCTTGGGTGAACACCGAAAAGGGAAAGGCCGAATCCAACCCTCTTTTCCTCACCGAAAGCACGCCCACGATCAACCGTCCCCATGAGCTTCTGGCCCATCCCGACGGGAAAATCGTCGTCCTGGCCGGAACGCCGGACTACGGGTTTACGGGCGGAGGGCTGCTCTTCTGGGATCGGTTGAACGGGAAGAGCGAAATCCTGACCGATCAGGAGCTCCTGCCGGATCAGTCGACGATCAGCCTGATTCCCTTGCCCAAAGGAAAACTCCTCGGCGGATCGACGACCAGCCCCGGCACCGGCGGCGAAAAAAAGGCCAAAGAAGCCGAGCTCTACATCCTCGACCTGGCGACGAAAAAGATCGAATGGCACCGGGTCGTGTTCCCCGGCGTCCAGGAATACACCGACCTCTGCCCGGGACCGAAGGGCCTCGTCTATGGGTTCGCCGACCGGACGCGCTTTTTTGTCTTCGACCCGGCAAAACGGGAGGTCGTTCATGAATTCGACACGGCAAAAGACTTCGGCCCCACCGCTTACCAGCAGGGCCCCCGAGTCTTCGTCCGCGGGCCGAAAGGAGAGGTGTTCATCCTTTTTCTTAAAGGCATCGCCCGCGTCGATCCCGGAAAATTCGCTATTCGAATGCTGGCCGAATCGCCCGTTCCGGTTCAATACGGCGGAGATTACCTGAACGGCCGCATCTATTTCGCCAGCGGTTCGCACATTTACAGCTATGGCGTGCCCGATTGACCGCCAACCGGGCGGCGATTGATCATTCCGGGGATCACCCAAGGCAAGATCCAGATATTGGGAGACGCCCTCATCCGCCTGATTTCTGCCGGCATCGGATGGATAATGGATCTCGTCCCTTGGCAAAAATACCGACTCCTGACAAACGAGAGTCCCTTCGTAAGAAATTCTCTTCGCCAAGAGGCTTTAGAGAATTATGTTTGAGGACTCCCTGACGAGAAGCGGGAGCGGACGATTTGGGGACGAATGAAGAGCACGGCCGCAGCGCCGATCAGGGCCGCCGCCCCGACTAGGGCAAAGGCCAGGTTGTAATTGCGGTTGAGATCATAGAGCCGGCCGACGAGCACCGGCGCGAGGGCCTGGCCGAGCGAATCGGTGGTGATGATGATCCCCATGATTTTCCCGAGCGAGCGCACGCCGAAACACTCCGCTGTAACAAGCGGGATCAACATGTAGTCGGCGCCCATCCCGAACCCGAAGACAAAGGCGAACACGTAGACCAGCTTGTCCAACCCGGGAGCATAGAGAATGGGGATAGCCGCAGCCACGGCGCTGAACGCAGTGAGCATGACATATTTCTTCGGGATGCGGTCGGCCAGCCAGCCCATGACCAGGCGTCCGAGGATGCTCGAGACGAGGAGAAAGCTCATCACGCCGGCGGCTTTCTCGGCGGCGAACTGCCGATCGCGAAGGAAGAGGACGAAATGCTGGATGATGCCGCCGATGGCGCCGACGCTCAAGAAACTTCCCAGGGCGACCAGCCAGAATTCCCGGGTTCGGAGAACTTCGGATAAATTCCACAGCCTTTCTTCGGCTAAGGCGCTAGGCGGCTGCTTTTCTTTCCCCTTTCCTCCCTCTCCGTCCGGCCGCAACCCGATGTCTGCCGGGCTGTTCCTGACGACCAGGAAGCTCATCGGCACAAGCCCAAGGAGAATTCCAGCACTGATGACGTGCATGGCGCCGCGCCAGCCGATGTGCGAAACCAAAAACTGCGCCAAAACCGGTGCGATCGCCCCGCCGACCCCGGCTCCGATATAAGCCAATCCCATCGCCCTCCCCCGCCAGCGGCGAAACCAACGGGAGATCAAAACCTGGTTGGGAATGGGCCCGGCCGTGACATAGCCCGCCGTCTGGAGGAAATAGAGAAGATAGAACATCCAGAGAGCGCTCATGAAGCCGTATCCCAGAAACGCCGCGCCCGCTGAAAAGAGGCCGAAGAGAAGGATCCGTTTCGGCCCGAAGCGATCGATCAGGAAGCCGGCTGAAACCCCGAACAGGGGCCCGATAAAGACGATGCTCACGGCGAAACCCGCCGTCACCTGGGCCCGGCTCCAGGCGAATTCATCAATCAGAGGCTTATAGAAAACAGGGAAGCTGTAGTACATGATGCCGACGATAGCGAACAAATTGAGAAAAGACGCCCCCGCTACCCGCCAGCCGTAAAAAAGCTTTCCGGATCGGACGTTCATATGATCCTTTCGGCCAACCCGACCTGTCGACCAGATTTCAAAGGCTAGGCCAGCCACTCATCCAAATGCTCGCCGATGAACCGGTCATCCCTGAGGTGCGGGTAGGCCTCCCAAATCCTGTCGATCTCCTCCATCTGACCGGGCGAAAGGTCGGCCGCAGGATCCAGACACCAGCGTCCTTCGAGCAGACCCTGTCGCCTCAGAGCTTCATGAATGCCGGGCAGGCAGCCGGCAAAATTGTGTTCGGCATCGAAGAGCGCGGCGTTGGCATCCGTGAGCTGAGCGCCGAGAGAGAGAAGCCCGGACGAAACGATCCCCGCACCCCGAGCGTCTTTGATCTCCTCCAGAAGTTTGACCGCTTGGCTTGTCCAGACCGCCCACTGACCGAGCAACCCGCCGACAATCCGCGCCTCGATCTCCTTTCCTCCCAGACGAAACCGGAATTCCGTCACCAAGTCAAGGATGATGCTGTCGTCGTTTCCGGTGTAGAGAGCGATTTCATCCGTCCGGCCCGATTCCGCCACCGCTCTGACAACGTCGAGTGTCTGATAGCGGTTGAATGGCGCTATTTTGACGGCAACGGCGCGGGGGATTTCCGCCCACCTTCGCCAGAAAGAATAGCTCAACGTCCTCCCGCCGACAGCCGGCTGAAGGTAGAAACCGAAGAGCGGGATAGCCTCCGCTACGGCTCGGCAGTGGGCAATGAGCTCATCTTCGGAGGCTCCTTTCATCGCCCCCAGGCTCAACATCCCGCAATCATAGCCCAGTTCTTGGGCAAGTGAAGCTTCGGCGACCGCGTTTGCCGTCCGGCCGACCAATCCGGCGACCAAGACGGGTCTCGTCCCGCCCGCCGCAGCGAACCGCCGGGCTTCCTCCGAAGCCAGCCCCAGCACGGGACGGTAGAGACCGACGTTCGATTCGTGGATTTCAAACTGGGTGGAGTGCACGCCGACCGCAAGCCCGCCCGCGCCGGCCGCCAGATAATAGCGCGTCAAAGCCCGCTGCCGTCGTTCGTCGAGTTTCCGCCGACTGTTGAGGGCCAGGGGATGAGCCGGAATCACCAACCCTACGAGGAGACGAGCGCGAAGGTCGGACAACTCGGATCGAGAATCGATCATCTTTTTCTCCTTATATCTTACGGTTCCGAATCAAAACTTTCCGTCCCTGACTTCAAACTTGGTCGGTTTCTGATAGGTAAGCCCGCCCCGTCTCAGCCAATCGGCGACGAGATCGAGGAGCCACTCCAAGGGGACGCGGGGAACTCCGAGCAAATCGCGGCAACGGCAGGCGTCGCTGAGAAGCGCTGTTTCGCTCTCCTCTCCCTCGATGATCGGTTGGCGGCCGAAGCGGCGTCCGAATTCCTCGGCGAGACGGCGCACGGAAAGAATCTCGAGACCGGTGACATTCAGCACCGCCGCCGGGCTCGCGCCAAGGCCCAGGGAGCGAAAGACCGCCGAGTTCGCGTCTCCCTGCCAGATGACATTGACATAACCCATGCCCACCGAGACCGGTTCACCCGAGTGAACGCGCCTGGCAATATCGAGGAGGACTCCGTAGCGCGCCTCGACGGCATAGTTGAGGCGAATGATGCACACGCGCGTGCCGTAGCGGTCGGCAAAATAACTGAACACGCGCTCCCGGCCAAGGCAGGACTGGGCGTATTCGCCCACCGGGCCCGGAGCGTCTGTTTCTTTCGAGCCTCCCGAGGAAATCGATACCAGGGGATAGACGTTGCCAGTCGAAAGGACAACCAGGCGTGATTTCCGGAAATGCTCTGCTACCCGGCCTGGAAGATAGGCGTTCTGGGCCCAGGTCAATGGTTCGTTGCCGGTGGCGCCGAACTTCATCCCGGCCATAAAGATCGCGTTGGGGCAGCGGGGCAGGTCGGCCAATCGCCGCTCGCCTGCCTCGTCATCGAGAAGGTCGGCCCTGAGGGCCGTGATCCCGTGGGCCTCCAGCTTCTCCCGCATCCCCGCCTCTTTGAAGCGGGAGACCGCGAAAATCTTCGCCTCGACCCCCGCGTAATCGACGGCCTCGGCAATGCGCCTGGCCAGCGTCGGCCCCATTTTTCCACCTGCTCCCAGGATGATCACATCCCCATCCAGGCGCCGGGCGAACTCGATGTCCTCGGGATAGGGCATCGAGAGCCGATCTTCGAGCTCATCGACATTCGTGGGAATTGACCAATCGATCATCATCTTCTTCCAATCGACAGAGTGGAATTATATGGAGATGGATCTTCGACCGCAAGATTCCGCTGAGCGCCGGCCGCGCATTTTGGCCGCAGGCTCTGTCCGCACAGGGAGAAGAAATGAATTTCTTGGCTAAAAGGCTTCGACAGCCGTGAAGTAGACACCCGAGGTCTTCTTGCCGAACCCGAAGTCCAAACGGATGTTGAGCTTCTGTTTCGGATCGAAGACAAAGCGCAGTCCGAGTCCGTAGGAATATTTCATCCTCTTCAGGTTGAAATGACCGATCCTCGCCGCGACATCGCCGATTCCGGCAAAGGCCGCCAGTCCCAAACGCCAGAACACAGGCACCCAGCGGTATTCCGCCTGGAGGGCGATCAGGTTTTTGTCCCGATAGCGGCCAAAATAGTAGCCGCGCATGATCTTCTCGCCCCCGAGCATTCCGAGCCTCCAGAAAGGCGGCTCGCCGGAGTGAAAGAGCATACGGGATTGAAGAGCCAGGGTGTGGGCTTTGGCGAGGGGGAAATATTTCCGCAGATCCAAATAAAACCGGGTAAAGGTGAAATCGCTCCCTAAGGCCGGGTTGAAAGCCGCCGCGGAAAACTGGTGGAAATTCCCCTTCGTCGGAAAGAAAACGCCGTCGCGGCTGTCATATGTCATAAATAAGCCGAGTCCGGAGACCGTTCCGCCCCCGCTTCCTGGAATGTCTCCCGCGGCCAGCAGCGGCGCCTCTTCGATATCCGTGAGCTTTGTCCGGTCGAAAAAATAGACGAAGCCGAGATGGAGAGCCCCATAAACCTGTTTCAGGGCCTCTAAATTCAGCTCCCACAATCTCGAAGCATACAGTTCCTTGCTTTCCTCCGGCGTATCCCGACCAATTCCATAAAAATAATCGGGAAAGTCGGAATACTTCAGATTCCACTGGATATGGTACCCCCGGCCGAGGTACAAATCGGGATTGAGCATAAAACTCAGCTGCTTTCTCTGGGTATAAAGGGCGATGAAGGAGATATTGGAGGGCCGCGTCACGGCTTTGTCTTTCGTCGGGCGAAAATAATACAGCCCTCCCCCGCCCAGGGCCCATTTCGTCTCCGGCGTATAAAAAACCACCGGCAAAAAAGCGAGCCCGCTCGTCTTTTCCTTTTCGGTGCGCGGTTCCTTTTCTCCCCTCCCGCTTTCGGGCGGAGATGCGAAAATCGGCCAGCAGAAAAGGAATGCCGACGTCCAGAGGATTACGACCGGCTTTCCTGCTCGCTTATTAATGGCCGTCCCTCTCTCCTATTAAACGGACTCCGAATTCTCCGGTCTCCCGGCCGGGTTGTATCCGATAGAGATCAGAAGCGGCCGGTGGAGCCAAATCCGCCCTCCCCCCGCGAAGTCTCATCGAGTTCCTCGGTTTCCACGACCTCGACCGCCTGTACCGGCTGGATGAGCATCTGGGCAATCTTCATGCCGCTCTTGACGGCGAAAGGCTCCCGTCCGAGGTTTACCACGACGACCCGGACCTCGCCTCGGTAGCCGGCATCGACGACACCGGCCAGCCGGTGGACGCCCTGGAGCGAAATCCCGCTTTTATCCCAGATCAGGCCGACGTATCCCTCCGGGATGGCCATCTTGATTCCGGTGGGGATCGGCTTCACTTCGCCGACTCCGACCACCTGGTCGATGACTGAAAAGAGGTCGAGCCCGGCATCGCCGGGGTGAGAAAACGCGGGAAGCTTGGCCTGGGGATGAATCTTCTTCACTCGGAGCTTCATCGCTTAAATCCCCTCCACTCGGACCTCGCCGAAATAGGGCTGGACCAGCGCGGCCAGGCGGTTGATCTCCTCGGGCGAAAAGGGCTGAATTCGGGCATACTCTTCGTCGATCGTGTTTTTGCCCGAGAATTGCTGAACCTGGAAAAGCGGTGCTCCGTGGAGCATCTGGGCGATTTCCAAAAGGTCCCTCTCGCCCACAAGTTGTGGGACGACGGTTGTCCGGAACAGATAAAGAACACCCGATGATCTCAGGATTTCGATGCTCCGGAAGACAGCCTCTCCCTCCACCTCGGACCGGGTCACTTCTCGATATCGGCCGAGCGGCGCCTTGACATCCATGGCCACTTGATCGATCAACCCGGACCGGATGAGCCCCTCCAGCCGATCGGGAAGAGACCCGTTGGTGTCCAGTTTGACGAGGAGGTTCCGCTCCTTTATGATCCGCAAAAGGACATCCAGGGAATCCTCGAGAAGCGGCTCGCCGCCGCTGACGCAAACCCCTTCGAGCCAGCCTTTTCTCGAATCGAGATAGCTGGCAAAAAAATCGAGAGGAATCGTCTCCAGTGTCTCCGGCCGGAGAACAAGGTCGGCGTTGTGGCAATAGGGACAGCGGAAGTTGCAGCCGCCCAAGAAGACCGTCGATGAGATATAACCGCGGAAATCGAGCGGGGCGAACTTCTCTATGCCCTTGATTTCAACCATGCATCGAGCTCCTGGGGATCATTGAAGATCCCGACCACCCGCTCCTCCTCGCGGAGGACAAAAATGGGCAGAATCATGGCCCCGGCTTCGTCCCGTTTGATGCGATCAAGAAACTCCCGAACCCGGAGCTTGCTCTCTTTCTGGCTCAGGTTAAACTCCCGTCCCTCGAGCGTCGTCTGCTTCAAGTAGGCCTTAAACGCTTCACATTTGTCGCAATTCGGGTAAGTGAACAGAAGATAGTCCATCGCCTACCGGATTCTCTCGTAGGGTGTCCGATCCCTGAATTCCTGCTGCTTTCCGTCATTCCAGGTTCTCACCGGTCGAAGATAGCCGACGATCCTCGAATAGACCTCGGTCTCCGCCCCGCAGTGGGGACACTGGGGGTGCTTCCCCCGGATGTAGCCGTGGCTGTCGCAGACCGAAAAGGTCGGCGTGATGCTGAAATAGGGAATCTTGGTGTCGGCAATCCGGCGCACGAGCTTGCGGCAGGTCTCCCGATCAATGGACTCGGGAAGGAAGGTATGGAAAATCGTCCCGCCGGTGTAGAGCGCCTGGATGTCCTGCTGGTGCTGCAAGGCCTCAAACACATCCCGGGTGGCATCGACATTGAGCTGGGTGGAATTCGTCAGGTACGGATATTTTTCTGTCCCCGAAGTGATGATGCTTTTGTATTTTGCCCGATCCTTTCGCGCCAGCCGGTAGGAAGTCGACTCGGCCGGTGTCGCTTCGAGGTTGTAGAGATTTCCCGTCTCCTGTTGAAACTCCCTCAAGATTTGGCGCATGAACTGGAGCGTCTCGATGGCGAATTCCTTGCCTTCCGGCGTTCCGATCCCGCGGCCGAGGAAGTTCAGGCAGGCTTCGTGCATGCCACAGACTCCGATCGTCGAGAAGTGGTTGTCGAAGTGGCCGAGATAGACGAGCGTATAGGGCATCAGACCTTTCTGCAGCATGTTATTGATGACTTCCCGCTTGGTCTCGAGCGATTCCTTGGCCAGGACCATGAGCTCCCGGAGCCGGGCGAAGAATTCGTCTTTGGTCTTTGACTCGTAGCCGATCCGGTTGAGGTTGATCGTGACGACACCGATGGAGCCGGTCGAATCACCCGGGCCCCAGATGTTTCCCGGCCGTCGAAGCAACTCCCTCTGGTCGAGGTTCAGGCGGCAACACATCGCCCGGATGTCACCCGGGTTCATGTTGGTCCCGATGTAGTTCTGGAAATAGGGAATGCCGTATTTGGCCGTCGCCTCGAAGAGGAGATCGGCGATCGGGGAATCCCAGGGGAAATCCCGGCTTATGTTGTAGGTCGGGATGGGGAAGGTGAAGACCCGACCCTTCTGATCCCCTTCGATCATCAGCTCGAGAAAAGCCCGGTTGATCATGTCCATTTCTTTCTGGTAATCTCCGTAAGTCGCGTCGAGCTCGACTCCGCCGACGACGGCTTTCTTGTCCTTCATATCCTGAGGGACGGTCAGGTCGAAGGTGAGGTTGGAGAACGGCGTCTGCCAGCCCCAGCGAGAAGGGACATTGAGCCCGAAGATCAATTTCTGGATGTCCTGTTTGACTCGCTCGTAGTTCAACCCGTCGGCTCGTACGAAGGGCGCGAGAAGGGTGTCCACGGAGGAGAACGCCTGAGCGCCGGCGAATTCTCCCTGCATCGTGCCGATGAAGTTGACCATGTGGAGGGTGGCGGTCTCCAGGTGTTTGGCCGGGTTGGAATGGACCTGGTTGGGAACATGACCGAATCCCTTGCGCAGGAGCTTTTCGAGCGACCAGCCGGCGCAATAACCGACGATCGGGTAGGAGAGGTCGTGAATATGAAACTCGCCGTCCTGATGGGCTTTTTTGATGCGCTCGGAATAGAGATGATTGAGGGCGAAATTGGACAGGACTTCTCCGGAGACCCGCGCATTGAGTCCGGAAAAGCTGATCACGCCCTCGTTGCTGTTCTCCCGGATTTTCCAGTCGACGTCGCTGATATAATCTTTGATCAACCGCTCCAGGTTGATTCCCGTTTGTCTTGCCTCCCGAATGGTTTTATGTCGCTCGCGGTAGAGAATATAGGACTTGGCGACCTCGTGATAGCCCTGCTTCATCAGGACCATTTCCACGATGTCCTGGATCTGTTCGACCGAAGGGATCGTGTAGCCGCCGAATTTATCCTCGATCATGAAGGTGGCGATATCGGAGACGGTCTTGGCCGCAGCGCGGTCGGTGATGCCGTTCGCTTCCATCGCCTTGAAGACGGCGTTGGTGATTTTGTCCTGGACAAAATCGACGATCGAGCCATCCCTTTTCTTGATCCGGGAAACACCCCTGGTCATTTTGTGCCTCCTTTCCTCTCTCTCGCCTGCGGAAACCGGGAACAAGCCACCAAGAATTCCATATTTAGTAGAACTTAGTGGCCCTTAATACTAAATATTGTATTTTGCGCTTTTGGAATTTACATCGAATTTCGGCCCTTGTCAAGAGGGCGGGCACAATTTTATTTATTTTTTCCCCGGCTTTTCTGTTATCCTTAGAAGAGCTTCGAATTCGCCTAGGAGAGGAGAACGATGACTCGGATTGACCTTCAGACACGCTCCCGGGAGGCCTTTATCGATATCACCTCCCGGGTGGCCGAAGTCGTCGGAAATTCGGGAGTCAAGTCGGGGATTTGCATCGTCTATGTTCCTCACACGACGGCTGCGGTGACGATCAACGAAAATGCGGATCCGACGGTGCGGGAGGATATTCTTATGACCCTAAGAAAAGCCGTCCCCGATGCTCTGACTTATGCCCATACAGAGGGCAACTCCCCCGCCCATGTCAAATCGAGCCTGGTCGGCGCCTCGGTCGCGGTCCCGATCGAGGAAGGCCGGCTCGCCCTCGGAACATGGCAGGGCATTTTTTTCTGCGAATTCGACGGACCACGGCGCCGCCAGGTCTTCGTCAAAGTCGTTTGAACGAGGACGTCGCACGAAATCCGCCAAATTATCCCGGGCGCGGGGGGTAGCGCCGTACACAGAAAAAGGCGACGTCATACGACGCAATCCAGTTCATTCTTGTCCGGAGGATGGGAGGCAGGCAGTCCCAGTAAATATACTCATTTGGAGGCGCGATTTAGTGGATTATGCATGACGTCCACCGAGTTTTCATTACGGACAAACGCCGAGAGAAGCCAGCTCTTTTTCCAGGTTCACCGTCGGCTTGTAGAGGATCCCCTTGATCCCGAGGGCCTCGGCTGCCCTGACATTTTCTTCCATGTCATCGATGAAGACGCACGCCGGGGGTTCGGCCCGGGCAAGTTTCAGCGCCTCCTCATAGACTCTGGGGTCGGGCTTCATCAAACCGAGCTCATAGGAGAGGACATAACCGTCGAAGATCAGGATTTCGGGGAACTTTTTCTGGATGAACCCGAACCGCGCCGGGTCGACGTTGGAGACGAGAATGAGACGATATTTCGGTTTAAGCTTCTGCAGCAGCTCGAAGACCGGCAGGTTCAGCGAGAAGACATCGACGTAGGCGGCCATGAATTCGTCATAGCTCATTCGGGCGCCAAACCGGCCGATCGCCCAGCGGTAAAACTCGACCGGGCTCATCTTTCCCAAGTCGAACAGTTCAAGAAATTCCGGGCTCTGGTGGACGATTTCCCTGATCTCAACCGCAGAAAGCAAGCAATAATTCGCCATTTTCCTGTAGAAAATCGAATTGTCGAACCAGAGAACGACCTTTCCCAGGTCGGAAATAACGGCGTTGAACTTCGAGAACATCACATCCGATTGCCAAAATTTGCTCGAACCGACCGGAGCTTAGGGAATCTTCCGTTAATCACAGCGAATTCCGAACCCGTCTCTTCCGCATGGCGTCGGATCAGCTCGCCTGAGCCAGGCTCGTCGGAAGCTCGAGGCCGACCCCTTCTCTCTTGGCGGCCACCTTGAGCAGCACGGCGAAGACCAGCCCGACGAACCCGAGCGAGGCGAACAGCAGGATCGTCGGCGTGTAGTTGCCTCCGGCCAGGTCGGTGAGCTTTCCCGCCACCCAGTTGAAGATGGTCAGCCCGACATTCTGGATGAGCGTCATCAGGCCGAAGGCTGTTCCCAGGCGCCGGTCTTCGACCATGATCGGGATGGACGGCCACATCGCCGCGGGAACAAGCGAGAAGGCGATCCCCAGGGCGATCATGGCGGCGGCCGGGGCCAGGTGGGTCAGGCCAAGGCTCAAGTGGATCGGTACGAGCATCAGCGACCCGATGATCATCATCGTCGCCCGCCTGCCGATCTTATCGCAGGCGAGCCCGAACAGAGGCGTAAAAACGATCGTCCCGCTGATGACCAGCGAGGTGTAAAAACCTCCCTTGACGGCGCTGAACCCGAACTTCGACTGGAGGAAAACGGTCGAAAAGGCGGTGAAAGGGAAGATCGCCGAATAAAAGGTCATGCACAGGAGAGAGACATACCAGAAAGAAGGCCGGAAGGCGAAAATGTCCCTGAAGACGAACCTCTCTTCCTCGCTGACGAGCCTTTCCTTGAGGAAAAATTTCTCCTTGCTCCTGTCGAGAGCCGTATAAACGAAAAATAGAGCGAAGCAGACGAACATGAGAACCGAGGAAACCCAGATGGCCAGGCGCCAGGAGCCGCTCCAGGCCTGGATCCGGGCGGCGCTGTTCAGGGCGGCGAACGTCCCCAGCCGGGCGACCATGAGGTTGAGCCCGAAGGCGAGAGCCATCTCCTTGCCCTTGAACCACTTGGCCAGAACCTTGTTCTGAGTGATGATCAGGGACTCGGCGCCGAGGCCGTAAATCAGCCGGCCGACGAGCATGACGGGAAAGATCTTGGTCGCCGCCGTCAAGAACACACCGACCGCGCAGAGGGCGGCAAACAGCGTTCCCGCCCTCCTGATTCCGATGCGGTCGAGCAGGATTCCGCCGACCAGGACCATGATGAAGTTGGGAAGGTAGTAGAAGCTGAAGAGGAGCCCGTATTGCGCCCGGGAAATGTTGATCCCCTTCATGATGAAATCGGCGATCGGGCTGAGGGCGTCATAGGCGTAGTAAACGCCGAAAATGACCAGCCCCATGATCACAAGGACAAGCCAACGGAGCCGGACGACCTTCTCACGCGATTCTTCCGCCATGGGCACTCCTTCCCTTACGGAAATCAGGCCTCTTTTCACGTCTCAGCCGGCTCGGACATCAAAATGCCGGCCGCTCTCCGATGAAACCGATTATCTCGTCGCCGTAACGCGGACGGACATCCCGAGCGCTGGAACGTTCATCGATCCGTCGAGCTTTCCCTCGAGGAGCTGAAGTTCGGCCTTAATCAGGCGCTCCATTCCGTCCGGCGGCGTCGGCGAAGTGAATTCAAAGCTCAGCGTCGTGCCGTCAAAGCTTTCATTCACGAGCTCCAGATCGGTGAACATTCCCTGCGACTCACTGATCGTTCCCTCGAGTTTTCCAGAGACATCCTTGAGTTCCATGGTCAGGTAAAAATATTGACCGTCGGCATCGATTTCGACATTCCATTTGCCCAGGACAGGCTCGAGATTGACTTTCTCCTGGGCGCTTCCGAACAGGATAAGAGCAAAAGCCATAATCGCGACCCCGACCCAAAGACGTTGGCCTGCCATCTTGAACCTCCGTATGGAAATTTCGCTTTAGATTATCATCATTTTATTCCTGCGGTCAAGAATCCCGCGGATTCGCTGCGGCTCGGCTTGACAAGAGCGGCAATGATTTATGAAGATGGGGATGGAGCAATGGAATCAGGCGAGGCAACCGTCAAAACCGCAAATACGGAAGAATGGCGGCTTGAGATCAGAAAGAATCTGGAACGTCTTTCGACCCTGAATATTATTCCCCGGATCTGGAAAAAAGACTGGACGGTCTGGAAAGCGGAACCGGCAGAGATTTCGAACCGTTTAGGCTGGCTTGAATCTCCCTGGAGTGCGATGCGGGATTTCGCTTCCCTGAGGAGATTCGCGGCCCAAATCCGAAGACGAGGGATCAGGCGGGCCCTTCTTCTCGGAATGGGCGGCTCCAGCTTGGCTCCTTTCGTCATAGAGAACGTTTTTCAGACGTCGCCGGGGGGCTGCCGCATCGATGTCCTCGACACGACCGTCCCGTCTGCCGTCCTTGAGGCGAGCGAAAGGCTCCATCCCGCTCGAGTCGTGGTCATTGTCTCTTCAAAATCAGGGACAACGGTCGAGACCGTCTCTTTATTCAAGTATTTCTGGAAATGGTCAGCAGAAGCCCTGGGAGAACGCCGGGCCGCCGACCACTTTGTCGTAATCACCGATCCTGGAACGCCGCTTGATGTCAAGGCTAAGAATCTCAGGATTCCTGTTTTCACCGGCGACCCCGAAATCGGCGGCCGGTTTTCGGCCCTCTCGACATTCAACCTCCTGCCGGCCGCCTTGAAAGGCCTTCGACTGGACCGTCTCGTCGCCTCGGCAAGAAAAATGGCTGATCTTTGCCGCGAAACCTCATCGCTCGCCGACAACCCGGCCGCGATTCTGGGCACATGGCTCGGAACGGCGCCCGCTGCCGGCCGGGACAAAGTGACGTTCATCCTGCCACGCCGGTTCAGCTCCTTCGGCCTGTGGCTTGAACAGCTCATCGCCGAGAGCACGGGAAAGGAAGGAAAGGGTCTCCTGCCTGTGGTCGGTGAGCCGGTCGGCCGTCCGGCTGTCTACGGCGAGGACCGGCTTTTTATCCGGATCAAACAAAGGGGGGAGAAAGAGCAAACAGCCGTCGATCGATTGACGAAAGCGGGCTTCCCGGTTTTGACGTTATCTCTTACTTCACCTTACGGAATCGGCGGCCAGTTCTTTCTCTGGGAATTCGCCACGGCCGTGGCCGCCTTTTTCCTCGGCGTCAATCCCTTTGACCAGCCGGACGTCGAGTCGGCTAAAAAGAAAACCAGAGAAATCCTCGCCGGCCGAAAAGAAGCCCCACCTTTTCAGCCGGAATTCAATAAGCTCGAGAGAGGCGGTTCGGTCTTTTTTTCTGAGTTTCCCGTCGCCTCGGTCGAAGCCGGGCTGCGACATTTCCTCGGGCTCGCCCGGCCGGGAGATTATATCGCCGTTCAGGCTTTTCTTCGCCCGGGGCGCAGGATGGACGCCGCTCTCCACGCGCTCCGGGTCCGGCTCCGCGAGTCCACCGGGCTCGCTGTGACCGTCGGTTACGGCCCGCGCTATCTCCACTCGACCGGGCAGCTTCACAAAGGAGACCGGGGCAACGGACTGTTCATCCAGCTCACGGCAGCCGACGCCGCGGATGCGCCGATCCCAGATGAGCCGGGGCAGGCCGCGTCCTCGCTCTCCTTCGGCCAGCTCAAGGACGCCCAGGCCGCCGGCGATTTCGAAGCCCTCCGCTCGGCCGGGCGGCGCGTCCTCCGCTTTCATTTCCTCAATCGCCCCGAAACGGAAATCCGCTTCCTGGCTTCTCGGCTTCCTTCGGGACGGACGGCGTCGAGCGTTAATTTAGGAAAACGATCGATTCGATCGAAATAATCATCTTTAGGAACATCAACTCCGTGGATCAACCGGCTTCCGGAAAAAGACGAAGACCGGAAAAAGGAGGAACCATGACCTCACGGGAAAAAGTCATCGCCAGCCTGAACCACCGTGAGCCGGACGCCGTTCCAGCGGATCTCGGAGCCACGGCCGTCACCGGGATTCATGTCGCTGCTCTGGCTCGGCTGCGCGACCTCTATGGACTGGAAAAACGCCCGGTCAAAGTTTGGGAGCCCTACCAGATGCTCGGGCTTGTCGAAGAGGACCTCAAGGTTCTCCTCGGGATCGATGTCGAGGGAATCCCGGCTCCGGAAACCCTTTTTGGGTTCAGGAACGAGAATTGGAAGCCGTGGAGGCTGGACAGCGGGCTCGAAGTCCTCGTCTCGGAACATTTCCAGACGGTGAAGAACGAAGCCGGCGACACGCTGATCTATCCGCGAGGAGACCGGACCGCTCCGCCGAGCGGCCGGATGCCGAGAGACGGGTTTTTCTTCGACACGATTATCCGTCAGGTGCCGATCGACGAGGAACGGCTGAATCCCGAGGACAACCTCGAGGAATTCGGCCCGGTCTCGCCCGAAGACCTGGATTATTTTTCCTCATCGGCAAAATCAGCGGCGGCCACCGGGAGGGCGGTCGTAGCGACGTTCGGCGGCACCGGGCTCGGCGACATCGCCCTTGTTCCCGCCCCCTTCTTAACCCATCCAAAGGGAATCCGCGATGTCGAAGAATGGTATGTCTCGACCGTCACCCGGCCGGCCTACATCCGCCGCGTCTTCGAGAGACAAACCGAAATCGCATTGGAAAACCTGACCAAGATCCTGCCGTTCGTCCGAGACGCCGTTGATGTCGTTTACATCTGCGGAACGGATTTCGGCACCCAGCAGTCCACATTTTGCTCTCTCCAGACCTTCCGCTCCCTCTATTTTCCTTTCTACAAGAAGATCAACGACTGGGTGCACAGGAACACCGGTTGGAAGACATTCAAGCATTCCTGCGGGGCCGTCGAGCCGTTGATCGAGGCGTTCATCGAATGCGGCTTCGACATCCTGAACCCCGTTCAGGTGACGGCGGCCGGGATGGAGGCCGCAAAACTCAAGAAAAAATACGGAGACCGGATCGTCTTCTGGGGCGGCGGAGTGGACACCCAGACGACTTTCGCCTTCGGCACGCCCGGCGAGGTCCGCGAACAGGTCCTCCGTCGCCTCGAGGTGTTCGCTCCCGGCGGAGGCTATATCTTCAACACGGTCCATAACATCCAGGCCAACACGCCGGTCGAAAATATCGCCGCCATGTTCGAGGCGCTCAAAGAATTCAATGGACGGAAATAGCCCCAGCGGCGAATTCTCATAAGGAAGAAGCGATGAAAAAAGCAAAATATTGGATCCTCTGGGGGGCAGCTTTCCTGCTGCTTCTTTCAACCTCGTGCCGGGGGTGGAAAAGCCGACCGAGCATTGTTATCGCGGCGGACGCCTCTTCGCTTGAGACCCTGGCGGCCAAAGAAATCCGACGCTATTTTTATTTGCGGACGGGAGCGCTCCTGCCGCTGGTCCAGAAGACCGGTCCGATGCACAGAAAAGGAGATGCCGTCGTGGTGGCCAATAAGGATCATGCTGTCGCGCTCGTCTCACCAGGGGAAGGCCTTGACCGGGCGATCGCCGAGCTTCACGAGCAGGAATATCTTCTCCGAACCGTCTCCCAAAATGGGAAAACGATCATCCTAATCGTCGGCGGCAGCGATGTCGGGACTCTGTACGGCGCTTACCGGCTGGCCGAAAACCTGGGCATCCGCTTTGAGCTTGCCGGAGACATCATCCCCGACGACCGCCTGCCTCTCCGGCTTCCGGTGGTCGATGAAACCGGTCGGCCGCTCTTCCGGCTTCGAGGCATCCATCCCTTCCATGACTTTCCCGAGGGACCGGACTGGTGGAATCTCGAGGACTTCAAGGCCTATCTCGCCCAACTTCCCAAGCTGAGGATGAATTTCATCGGCCTTCACACCTATCCAGAAGGACATCCCAATGCCGAGCCCACCGTCTGGATCGGGACAGAAGAGGATATCGCCGACAACGGGTCCATACGCTTCGCTTATCCTTCGAGCTACATGAACACCGCACGGGGAAACTGGGGTTACGAGCCCGCGAGGACCGGCGATTATCATTTCGGCGCAGCCGAGCTTTTTCCGGAAGACGATTACGGTCCCGAAGTCATGAACGGCCTTCTGCCCGAGCCGAAAACGGTCGCCGATTCTATCGCCGTCTTCGAAAGGACAGGGAAAATGCTCGGCGAGGCTTTTTCTTTCGGTCGAACCCTCGGCATTCGAACCTGTGTCGGGACGGAAAGCCCGCTCACCATCCCGGAATGGGTCAAGAAGCGCCTGGTCGAACGAGGGAAAAAACCGGAGGATCGGGCTGTGGTCAAAGAGCTTTACAGGGGAATTTTCCGCCGAATCACCAAGGCCTATCCGCTGGATTATTACTGGATCTGGACGGATGAGAACTGGACTTGGAGCGATGCCGACCCGGAGAAAGTCAAGGCCGTGGCCGAGGATATTTTGACGGCCCTGGAGGCCGCCGACGAGGTTCGGCCGCCTTTTTCTTTTGCCACCTGCGGCTGGGTTCTCGGCCCTCCGGGCGACCGGCGGCTCTTCGACCGGATCCTGCCCAAAGAAGTGGCCCTAAGTACCATCAACCGGGAGGTCGGGAAAGCTCCTCTCGACCCGGCTTTCGGCCGGATCAGCGGCCGGTCGAAATGGGCCATCCCCTGGCTCGAGGACGATCCGGCGTTGACCTCTCCCCAACTCTGGGTCGGCCGGATGCGCCGCGATGCTTTCGATGCACTGGCTTATGGCTGCGACGGCCTTCTCGGCATCCACTGGCGGACGCGCGTTCTCGGTCCGAACATCTCGGCTCTTGCTCAGGCCGCCTGGAATCAGACGCCGTGGGCCGGCAAAATCTCCCCTGCCTCGCCGGCCGAGGGCCCGACCAACGGCGTTTATGTCTCGCTCCCGGGAGCCCAGATCCCCGGAACGAGCGAGCCGGAAATCTATCGGGATTACCGCGACCGGGTATTCGGTTATCGCCTCCCACTCCCCCGCGGGACTTATAACCTGAAGCTGAAGTTCGTCGAAGGAGAGATCAAAGAAAAAGGCAGACGGGTGTTCGACATCTCCCTCGAAGGAAAGAAAGTCAAAGAAAAAGTGGATATTTTTGCCTCTGCCGGTGCCTTCCGGCCGATGGATCTCGAGTTCAAAAGGATCCAAGTCGAGGACGGCAGCCTGGACATCGAATTCGCCGACCGTATCCACTATCCCGCCGTGGCCGGAATTGTCATTCAAAATGAGAAGCTGACGAAAAAAATCAATTGCGGCGGCCCGGCCGTAAAGGATTACGATCCGGACTGGCCGGAAACGCCGCGCTTTGCCTCGACGCTGGACTTCTATGACGACTGGGCGAAAGCGAACTTCGGAACCGCGGCAGGCCCGGAAATCGGCGCCGTCTTCTCCTCCATCGACGGACGGCTCCCCCAGCTGAATATCTGGACGGGACCGGGAGGGATCCGGCCCGAGCCCCGGCCGTGGGAAGAAGTAAAGAAGGAATTCGGTTTTGTCGAGGAGTTGGCATCGTTCAAGCCGAAGGTCACCGGAAGAGGCGCGGTGGAGCGCTTCAATTACTGGCTCTCGACTTTTACGGCCATGCGCGAAACGGCTCGCCTGGAATGCCTGTGGGC
>Ga0185342_1000162_pt1 | contig 36878 bp, 33 predicted proteins | sample ConPoolayeEmetaG_FD_128045 | JGI IMG/M metagenome (GOLD analysis project Ga0185342, IMG submission 128045) | Hot spring microbial mat communities from California, USA to study Microbial Dark Matter (Phase II) - Cone Pool mat layer E metaG... ... | reverse complement strand
TATGTCTTAACCCGAAAGAGAAAAAAATTTGACAAATTTGAAAAATGTGCTTATAATCTTAAAAGAAATAAATTTGGTGGCTAAAAACAGACATAACCCTAAGGAAAAATAAATTTCCTTTTGTCTTCTAAAATTAAATAGGTTTTTTGAAAAGACAAAAAATCTTTCTTGATAGGTCTGTATTTTGGGTAAAATTAAAAAAGAGACCGAGGGAAAAAAGTTATAGAAAGAAAAATTAAATAGTTGTCTTAAATTAAAAGTAAGGCATTTTATCAAGATTAATAAAAGGGAAAAGAAGGATTTTTAGGAAATTTTACATAACAAATTCATAAGTTGTCATACCTATTGCAGAATAAAACCTTCCAATGCTTTCTCTACCTGGATACTATGTCTTAACCCGAAAGAATATTTCTCTTTACAGGTTGATAAAATTGGGTTAAAATCTGATTTAAGAACAAATCAGGAGGAGAAAAATGATAAAATTGGGAGTGAATATTGACCATGTTGCTACTTTAAGACAGGCAAGAAAGGGGAAATATCCAGACCCTGTTGAAGCAGCAATCTTATCTGAACTTGCAGGTGCTGATTCAATTGTCTGTCATTTAAGAGAAGATAGAAGGCATATTCAGGAAATGGATGTTTATTTATTAAGGAAAACAGTAAAGACAAAATTTAACCTTGAAATGGCTTTGCATGAAGATATTATAAAAATTGCTCTTGATGTGAAACCAGACCAGGTTACCATCGTTCCTGAAAAAAGGGAAGAATTAACAACAGAAGGTGGGCTTGATGTAATAAAAAATTCTGAAAAGATAAAAGAAAATATAAAAATTTTTAAAGAGAATGGTATTAAAGTAAGTTTATTTATAGAACCTGACTTTGGCCAGATTGAAGAAAGTAAAAGGGTAGGGGCTGATTTTATAGAAATTCATACTGGAAGATATGCAGATGCAGAAACAGAAGAAAAAATTTATGAAGAATTAAATAAAATAATAAAAGCAACAGAATATGCTATCTCAATTGGTCTAAGGGTGAATGCAGGACATGGACTTGATTATAAAAATGTTGCAAAAATATGTAAAATTAAAGGGATTGAAGAATTAAATATTGGGTACAGTATAATTTGCAGGTCTGTTTATGTTGGAATTTATCAGGCAGTGAAAGAGATGAAAGAAATTATAGAAAAAAATGAGAAAGAAAATAATTGAATCATTTAAGCAACCCCTTCTGAAGAAAAATCTTATGGATTTGCTGGTTGGCGGAATATTAATGTTTTTCCCAATCATAAATTTTATCTCACTTGGTTTTGTGTATGATAAATTAAAAGCAGGAATAACTCTTGAAAAAGGAAAACAAAAATGGGATGGGAATTTTAAAAGATATTTTATAGATGGATTTTATCTATCTGTTTTAATCTTTGGTTATTTCCTTATTCCTATTTTTTTCCTCTTTTTAGGGGTCTATTTTATATCTATCCTTTCCCACGGCGAAATCGTGTCTTTATTTTTGTTTAGGGGCTTGATTTTAATTGTATTTTCTACAATATTATTTTTAATCTCACTTTATTTTCTTTTATTCGGTATCTGCATCTATTTAGAAGAAAACTCATTAAAAGAGGCATTTAATTTAAAAAATGTGATAGATAGGATATTTTTAATACCTAAAGAATATACAATCGTATATATACTGGTGGTTGGAGTTTTAATGATATCCATCGTTATCCTTACACTATTGTTAAACTGGGTAACAGGACTTTTATTAAGCGGATTTTTATTTTTTTATGACCTTCTCGTTATATCAAACCTCCTTATAAAATTCTATCCAAGAAAATCAGTTAAAGTTCTTTTGCCTTTATAATTTTTTTAAAATTTTTTGCATTTAACTGGCAAACTTTTCTATTTTTTACAACTAACCAAAACTTTTAAAATATAAATCCTTATTATAAATTCTAAGTTGTTGATAATAAATTGGATACATAAAAATGTCGGATAAGAAATATTATGTTAACTTTTATTTAATTAAACTTCCAACTGTCTGACTTTTTCCGCTCATTTTTGAAAATTTACATCAGTTTATTTTTTTTATTTATATTTTAAAAAATTTTATTAAACTATTTGTTTTAAGTTTTTAATTATCAATAACTTACTTTTCAAAAATTTTTGAAAGATAAATTGAAATTTCATAAAGAAAAATTAAAGGAATTGCCACAAAAATCTGGGTGAAAATATCCGTAGTTGGAGTAATTATTGCCGATAAAATAAAAATTCCTAAAATTGCGAATTTTCTTTTTTCTCTTAAAAATTTTGCCTTTACAACTCCTATTGAAGCAAGAGATGAAATAAACACAGGAAGATTAAAAATAAAACCCATAATTAATAAAAAAATAAAGAGAAAATTGAGATAATTTGTTATAGAAATTAAAGGTTTCATAATCCCTTTGCCGAAGGAAAACAAAACTTTCAATCCAAATGGAATAATTATGTAGAATGAAAAAGCCATACCAGTTAAAAATAGAAATGGAAAAAATATTAATATTGTCTTTATAACCTTTTTTTCTTTTTCAGTAAGTCCAGGAGAAATAAAAATCCATATCTGATATAAAATAAATGGCAAAGAAATAATTCCAGCGGAAAAAACACAGATTTTTAAAATTGACATAAAAGGTTCAACCGGCTTTGTAAAGATTGGCGCATCCTGATATTTCTTTAACGGATGAACTATATACGAAAGAAGTTTATCAGAAAAAAAATAGGATAAAATAGCAGTAAGGGTAAAAAAAGATATAATAAAAAGAATTCTCCTTCTTAATTCTTCAAGATGTTCTATAAAACTTAAATCCTTTTCCATTTATTCTTCTTTTTTTTCTTCCTTTTTCTCTTCTTCAGATGTCCCTTCCTTCATACCTTTTTTAAATTCTCCAAGGGCTTTACCAAGGGACCTTCCAATTTCAGGTAATCTCTTGGCACCAAAAAGAAGTAAAATTATAAAAAAGATTAAAACAAGTTCAGGCGCACCAATATTAAACATTTTCAATACCTCCTTTTAGTTTTATCCTTTTTTCTCCTTTATTTGTAACCTTTATTGCTGATTCTCCAATTACAGGACAATTTTCTTCACATTGGCCACAACCAACACATTTTTCAGGATTTACAACAGGTCTTCCTTTTTCATCCTTATAAATTGCAATAAACCCGCATACTTCCATACATACAAAACAATCTTTATTTTCCTGCCAGACAAGACATTTTTCTGTATTTATCTTTGCAGTCCCCATTTTAACATTTTCCATTTTTATTTTCCTAATTGCACCTGTTGGACAAACTTTACTGCATTCAAAACACACAAGACATGCCTTTTGTCTCGGTATAATATGAGGAGTCCCCCATTCAAAAACTCCTTCATTTATAGAAACGGGTTTAAGACACTTTGCAGGACATACTTTTATACATTCACCACATCTTACACATTTATATATAAAATCTTCCTCTTTTATCGCTCCAGGAGGTCTTATAAATTGACTTTTTCTTTCAAATTTAATCCATTTTTTTGTTAATAATAATATCCACCCTGCCCCAATTATCTTTAAAAATTTTCTTCTTTCCATTTTTAGATATCATGTTTTTTATTTTACTCCTTAACTTTACTCCAATTAAATAGTTTAAATAACCGAGCGGACATATATTATTACACCATAATCTCGGAATTAAAACACTTAAAAATATTATTGTAATAAATATTATAAAAATTTCTTTAAATAATAAACTCCTAACCAGAATTACATAAGGGTCAAATAGCCAGAATATAAATGGGATTTTTATAAAAATTAAAATTACCGAGGTCAAAATAAACCCTAAAAAGATAAAAATTCTTATCTTTCTAATAAAAGATGGGATTTTTATATGAATTTTCCATCTTTTTCTGAATAAAATTATATTTAAGAAATCTATCATTCCTCCAAATGGACAAAGGTAAAAGCAAAAAAAATTTCCAAATAAAAGCAATAAAGAGAAAATTCCTATTGAAGGGAAAAATAAATATGAAAAATGCAATGTAGAAATTGTGGTAAAGATTGCAAGGAGTAAATCAATTCGGAAAAATATATTAACAGGTAATTTTTCAGAAACAGGGAAACTCGTTTTTTTAAAAAAATAGAAAAATAAAAAAATAAATAATCCCTGGCATATAATCCTTAATAATTTTTTATGCATATTTTATCTTTATTTTATTTAAATCCATAGTTCCAAGTCCCATTTCTGAAGCAATTCTTATATGTGGAACCTGTTCAGGTCTTTTGTTAAGGAGCGTAGTCCCATAGGCATCAAGAGCAACTATATCTGTTCCTCCTATTACACTTTTCAGTTCTTTCAATTCTCCTGGACCTTTAGGACCGTTTGTAAGCATAATTCTTGTAGCATCAAGGATTATCAATTTTGTCTTTGGTAATATATATTTTGTAATTTCTGCTATACATCTATGTAAATCAGTTCTGTGAAAATATCTTCTATCCTTAACAATACCCATAAAATTTTTCATCGCTATTGTGACAACTCCACCACCATGAACTTTTACTACAGGAACATCTATTAAAACATCACATTCAACCACTTCCTTTAAAACTTCCGCTTCTTTTAAAACCTCTCCGTTAACGTTTACACTTACCCATTCTGTAGGCGGTTTTATAATACCATTTGATTTTTCAACTGCTTCTTTTATTCCACTTATGAAATAAGTTACATTCCACGGATTAACAGGGTTTTCTATTACTATAACTTCTTTTGCTCCTGCTTTTCTACACAATTTAACAATAGCACTGACCACATCCGGATGAGTATTTGCACCCTGCTCCGGTGTTCTATCCCAGGCAATGTTTGGCTTTATAACTACTTTTTCTCCTCTCTTTACAAATTTTTCAATCCCTCCCATTTTTTCAATTACCTTCATAGTTACTTCTTCAAAATTTTCTCCCTTTCCAACAAAAATTTCACTTTCTTTATCTTCTGCAAAAGAAATATTTCTTTTACTCCTTAAAAAATTTGAAAGGCTCAAACCTACGATTGTTAAAAAACTCCTTTTAATAAATTCTCTTCTTTCCATATCCCCCCCTTTATAAGTTATTGATTATCAAAAATTTAAACATTATCAGTTTAAGTTTTTTATTATACTTAATTTTAAAATATTTTATCATAAAAATAATCTTCAGAAAATTTAAATTTTCAATTTATAAAATTTTTATAGGGTAGGTATTTTTGATATATTTTACAGGAATCTCAGGAAATTTTTTCTTCAAAAATTTTTTAAATTCTATCAATCCATAACTTTCACTTGCTTCATGTCCAATTTCAATTATTCCAATATTAATATCATCAAGAGCCCTTATAGTATATTCATCAACTTCTCCTGCAATAACAGCATCAACTTTATATGAAAGAATTTTATCAATGAACTTAGAATTTATACTTAATCCTAAACCACCCCACAGACACCCTGCTCTTTTTATTTTTTTATTTGGAAAAGTGATTCTTAAGAATTTAAGTTTATACTTTTTCTTTATTTCTTCTGCAATTCTTCTTAATTTTACATTTTCAAATTTATAAATCCTATACCTATCTTCTTTTACTATTACTTCACCACCGGTAAGTTTGTCAAATATATCAAGTATGAAGTATTTATCTAATGTATAATGTAATCTGACAAAGTTTGTTCTATATTTTTCAAGTATTTCTTTTCTAAATTCACTTACAACTCCTTCTCCCTTTCCACCAGCATATTCGGGTGGAAAATATAAATCTTCATGTGAAATCAAAAGATTAAATTTTTCAGGAGCATAATTTAAAACTTTCTTTGAAACCATCCAACATATTTTAATCCCTTTTATTTCATCTTCAAAATATTTAAATCTCAATCCTTCCTCAGAGCCCAGTTTTCCAAAATCCATTTCTATCAATTTTAAAAATTCTTTTGTTTTCAATTTATCCTCTTTGTAATTTAATAACTTAATAACTTATAAACTTAACAACTTAATAAGTTCAAAACTTCTTAACTTACTTACTTGTATATTCTATTTTAAGTTTTTCTTCTACGACTGCCTGGGCTGCTGCAAGTTTTGCTACTGGTATTCTATATGGTGAACAAGAAACATAATTCATCCCAACCCTATGACAGAATTTAACACTTTCTGGATCTCCTCCATGTTCTCCACATATCCCTACTTCAAGATTCGGATTTGATTTTCTTCCTTTCTCTATTCCTATTTTTATAAGTTGGCCAACTCCGTTCTGATCAAGTGTCATAAATGGGTCATCCTTTAATATTTTCTTTTCAAGGTAATAGAATAAAAATTTTCCAACATCATCTCTACTAAATCCAAAAGTCATCTGTGTTAAATCATTTGTTCCAAAGGAAAAGAAATCCGCTTCTTTTGCAATTTCGTCAGCAGTCAATGCAGCCCTCGGAACTTCTATCATTGTTCCAACCATATATTTTATTTTAACCCCATACTTTTCCATAACTTCTTCCGCTACCTTTACCACTATTTCTTTCTGATGTCTAAGTTCTTCAACACTCCCAACAAGAGGTATCATTATTTCAGGAATTACTGTTTTCCCTTCTTTTGCAAGTTCACATGCTGCTTCCATTATTGCTCTTGCTTGCATTTCTGTAATCTCTGTATATGTTATACCAAGACGGCAACCCCTATGCCCAAGCATTGGATTAAATTCATGAAGTTGCTCCACTCTTTCAAGCAATTTCTCTTTCTCTTTTATTTTCTCAGGGTCTTCTCCTTTTTCCTTCATTAATGCTATCTCAACCATAAGTTCTTCTCTTTTAGGTAAAAATTCATGTAAAGGTGGGTCAAGGGTTCTTATAATTACAGGATATCCTTCCATTTCTCTAAACAAACCAATAAAATCTTCTTTCTGAAAAGGTAATAGTTTATCAAGGGCTTTTCTTCTTTCTTCCTCTGTTTTTGCCATTATCATTTCTACAACATAGGGTAATCTTTCTGGAGCAAAAAACATATGTTCTGTTCTGCAAAGTCCTATCCCTTCTGCTCCAAATTCTCTTGCTTTTTTTGCATCTCTTGGTATATCTGCATTTGCCCTAATACCTAATTTTCTTATTTCATCCGCCCACTCAATTATAGTTTTAAATTCTCCTGTTATTCCTGCTTCAATTGTTGGAACTTTTCCAACTATTACATTTCCTGTTCCTCCATCAATTGTAATCCAGTCCCCTTCTTTCAATTCTACATCTTTAATTTTCATAACTTCTTTTTCTTCATCTATCTGAATTGCTCCACAACCTACAACACATGGTTTTCCCATTCCTCTTGCAACGACTGCCGCGTGAGATGTCATACCACCTCTGCTTGTTAAAATTCCCTTTGCTGCATTCATACCGTGTATATCATCAGGACTTGTCTCTTCTCTAACAAGTATAACTGATTCTGTTTTACCAAGTCCTTCTGCTTTATCTGCTGTAAAAACAATTTTCCCACTTGCAGCACCTGGAGAAGCAGGAAGACCTTTAGCAATAGGTTCTACTTTTGCTTTTGGATCAATTATTGGATGTAAAAGTTGGTCTATTTGTGATGGCTCAACTCTCATAATTGCCTCTTCTTTCGTAATCAACCCTTCTTTAACCATATCAACTGCTATTTTTACTGCTGCAAGAGGAGTTCTTTTCCCTGTTCTTGTCTGAAGCATATATAGTTTTCCTCTTTCAATTGTAAACTCAAAATCCTGAACATCTCTATAATGTCTTTCCAATCTATCTGTAATTTCTCTCAATTGCTTATATACTTCAGGCATCTCTTTCTCAAGTTCACTTATAGGTTTAGGTGTCCTTATTCCAGCAACTACATCTTCTCCCTGAGCATTTATAAGATATTCTCCATAGAATTCTTTTTCTCCTGTTGATGGATTTCTTGTAAATCCAACTCCTGTTCCTGAATCATTTCCCATATTTCCAAAAACCATTGTTACTATATTAACTGCTGTGCCAAGGTCATCGGGTATTTTATTTAGTTTTCTATATGTTATTGCTCTTGGATTATTCCAGGATTCAAAAACAGCATTTATTGCTCTCTTTAATTGAACCATTGGGTCCTGAGGAAAATCTTCTCCTGTTTTATCTTTATAAATTTTCTTATATTTCTCCACTATATCCTTTAAATCATTAGCATCCAGTTCAGAATCGTAATGGACTCCTTTCTCCTTTTTCTTCTCTTCAAGAATTTTTTCAAACTCATTTTTATCTATTCCCATAACAACATTACCAAACATCTGTATAAATCTCCTATAAGCATCATAGGCAAATCTTTCATTGTTTGTGCTTTCTGCCAGTCCTTTAACTGCTTCATCATTAAGTCCAAGATTTAAAATTGTATCCATCATCCCTGGCATAGAAAATTTGGCGCCTGAACGAACAGAAACAAGTAATGGATTTTTAGGATTCCCAAATTCCTTTCCAGTAACTTTTTCCAGTTTTTTTAAATACTTTTCTAACTCACTATCAAAATCTTTTGGTAATTGCTTATTATGTTTGTAATAGTATTTACACATCTCTGTTGTAATTGTAAAACCAGGTGGAACTGGAATTCCTGCATTTGTCATTTCAGCAAGACCTGCTCCTTTTCCACCAAGTAAATCTTTCATATCACCTTTTCCTTCTGCTTTTCCTTCTCCAAAAAAGTAAATATATTTTTTCTTCTGTTTTGCCATTTTTTCCTCCTGTTTTTATCAGAATTAATTTTTTTATCAGAATTAATTATTGTAAAAAAATACCCTTTTTATGTCAAATTGTTTTTTAAGACCTCTGAAAAATAAAGGAATTTTTTAAACCTTCATAATTTTTTTCTTTTTGTATGACTGATATGCTTTTTCTATAACTTCCATAATATGTAAAGCATTTTCTCCGTTATTTATTTCTGGTTCTTTCCCTTTTAAAATACAATCAGCAAAATATTCACATTCAGCAGTATAAGGATTTATCTTTTCAAATTCAATTTCTTTAAATTCTCTTATAACATCCTTACTCTGTGTAGCATCATACCCTGCCTCTCCAAGGCCAAATATCCCCTCTGCTTTTCCACCAACACTTTGTCCTATTGTACCTTCTGTCAATATTGCTCCTTTATTTCCATATATTTCCAATCTTGTTTTACTTGCTTCATCAGGAATACAGAAAAAACAATCAACTGTTGCATGAGTTCCCTTAGAAAGTTCTAAAAGAGTTGTTGAAGAATCTTCTACTTTATAATTATGAACCTGTGTATTAACTATTGCTGAAACATATTTTATTCTCTCATCTGTGAAATATTCTATAAGGTCATATAAATGAGATGCCATATCTATTAAACTTCCACCACCACCTTTGCTTGGAATTTGACGCCATGCACCTTTAATTGGAGGATACCAGCATGAAAGTTGTGCCCTAATATATACAATTTTCCCAAGTTTTCCTTCCAAAATTAATTCTCTTATTTTTTTATGTGCACCGTGGAATTTCATCATATAACCTTCCTGTAAAAAAACCTTATTCTTTTTACATATTTTTACTGCTTCCTTCGTTTCTTTGAGATTTTTACATAAAGATTTTTCACATAATATATGTTTTCCATTTTCTGCAGCAAGTTTTATATGCTTAAGATGAAGATATACAGGAGTTGCAATATAGACAGCGTCAATTTCAGGGTCTTTCACCAAATCTTTTTCTTTTTCATAATACTTTGGGATATTAAATTTTTGAGCAATCTCTTTTGCATTAAATACATCCATAACAGCAACTACTTCAAGATTTTTTGCTTCAAGCATTCCTGGTATTGTTCTTCTTGTTGCAATTCCTCCTGCTCCTATAACTCCAAATTTAACTTTTTTCTCCATGTTTAACCCCCTATTTCATGTATACTTTTGCAACTTTATTGAATGCTTCTACATATTTTTCCATATGTTTTATTTCATATACAGGATGTGTAAAGAAACTTATAGTTCTATCTGATAACCATTTTGCTTTTTTACATTCAACTTTTGTATAGTCAATAAATCTTGCATTAGGGTCATTAAAAGGATAATTTAATTTGCCAAAACCTACTCTTTCAGTATATGCTTTCTCTTTATACATTTCAGGCCACAAAACTCCATAAACAGGAACTCCTTCTGCTTCAATTGCAGCAATAAATTGTTTCATAGGAACTTTCAATCTATCTGTGTCAATCACAAAAGGAGCCCACCAGAAAGCATTTTTCCTTTCCTCTGTGTCAAGAGGTGGGTATAAAACAAGAGGATGGTCTTTAAGTGCTTCTATTAAAAATCTTCCATTCCTTCTTCTATTTGGGAGATTCCATGTTTCAAATCTTTCAAGTTCACATAATCCTATTAAAGATTGCATTTCTGTCATTCTGTAATTAAAACCCACTCTCCTGTGGATATACATTAACTTTTTCTCCATTTCAAGTAATCTTAATCTTTCTTTTACATCATATCCATGGTCTCTAAAAGACATACATTCCCAGTATAAATCTTCATTATTTGTTATAACTGCTCCACCCTCCCCTCCTGTTGTAAAATGCTTACTCTGACAGAAACTGAAACATCCAACATCTCCTATTGTTCCAACCTTTTTACCTTTATATTCTCCACCATGTGCCTGTGCGCAATCTTCAATTACATATAAATTATGTTTTCTTGCAATTTCCATTATCGGACCCATATCACATATAACTCCATATAAATGAACCACCAAAATAGCCCTGGTCCTTTCGGTAATTTTGTCTTCAATATCTTTAGGGTCTATTGTATGTGTCTCATCTGTATCCGCAAAAACAGGCAATGCTCCTGCTTGAAGAATACAGAAAGAAGATGCAATAAAAGAATAGGAAGGACAAATTACCTCGTCTCCAGGTCCAATTCCAAGAGCAGCAACTGCTGTATGTAAAGCACTTGTTCCATTTGTAGTTGTTATACAGTATTTTGCTCCATTGTATTCAGCCCATGCTTTTTCAAATTTTACTCCTATCTCTCCTGTCCAGTAGTTTACCTTTCCTGTTTTTAATGGCTCTGAAACCATCTGAATTGTTTTTTCTGAAAAAGAAGGCCACATTGGAAATGGCTCTGTATTAACTGGCTTTCCTCCTTCAATTGCTAATTTTTCCATAATTTACCTCCTTTTTTTTACTTTTTTGAAAATATTTTGTAATAATGATATAATTAAAAACTGAAGTTGTCAAGTGAAAAATTTTGTTCTAAAATTTTAAAAAGGAGGTGTGTATGAATTTAATAGATACAATAAAAGGTTCTCTTCTGGAAAATTTCTTTCCAAAAGGATGGGATTTAGAAAAAATAGAAAAATGTTGTTCTCTTCCACCAGAAAAAATTACTGAAAGACAGCCATGGTGGAATAAAGATTTTATACCTGTACCATGTGATACTCTTGAGGAATTTAATGTAAAGATGGGACATGAAATTGCTTACGAAATATGCACTGCAAAAGAAGAAAAAAGAGAAATAATTCTAATTTTACCTGTTGGACCTATGGGAATGTATAACTGGACTGTTTATTTTTTAAAGGAATGGAATGTTGATTGTAAACATGTCTGGGGATTTAATATGGATGAATGGAGTGATAGAGAAGGTAATACACTCCCTCCAAGTGAACCAGGGGCCTTTCAAAATGCTATGGAAAGTGCATTTTATGGGCCACTTGGAGAATTAACTGTTCCAAAAAATCAAAGATTTTTTGCTACAAAAGAACTTTTACCTCAATATCCTGAAAGAATAAAAAAGTTAAAAGAAAATGGTGCTAAACTTGTTGTTATTTTTGGAATAGGCAGGGTATTCCATATTGCTTTCTGGGAACCACATTTTGCAGAAGAATTTAAATCAGAAGAAGAATGGAAAAAACAGGAATATCGTCTTGGTGCAAAACTCCATCCATTGACAATTGAGCAGAACGCAATAACAAGTTTTAAAAGCAGAACAACACTTGTTCCATGTTTTGCAAATACTATTGGTCCTGGAATATTTTTAAAAGCAGATAAGATTATTGGTGGAGCGGATGGAACACTTGGAAGAGGAATGATGTGGCAGGGAATGAGTTTATGGGTTACATTAAGATATGGACCGGATATTTGGGTTCCGAGTAGTTTTATGCCAACTTTACCAGGTAAATTATTTTTCTTAAAAGAACTTGCAGGACCATTAATACCTGAATGTAATTAAAAAAATGGGGAAATTGAGATTTGGACTGATAGTCAGAGGAAAAAAAGAGATAGAAGAAAGTTTTGAAAAAGTTGTATCTTTAAACTTTTCTCTTTGTCAGTTAGGTTTTCTGGCAGAAGAAATAGACCTTATTGACCCTTATTATATAAGAAAAAAAGCAGAAAATTATGGAGTTGAAATTTTTTCTGTATTTTTATTATTTAAAGGTCAGATTTTTAATAATAAAGATGGTCCTGAAACAATGGGTCTTGTTGCTCCTAAATATAGGGAAGAAAGATTGAAACTTTCTTTAAAATTTTCTGATTTTGTAAAGGAAATGGGTGTAAAAAATATAGTATGTCATGTTGGCTTCATACCTGATGATGAAGAAAATCCAATCTATAAAACATTCATACCTGTAATGAAAAAAGTTGTTGAAAAATGTAAAGAAAATGGTCAAATATTCTGTTTTGAAACAGGTCAGGAATTACCATCTACTTTAAAAAGGATTATTATTGATATTGGGATGGATAATATTGGTATAAATTTAGACCCTGCAAATTTAATTCTTTATGGCAAGGCAAATCCAATTGATGCAGTTGAAATTTTTGGGGAATATGTAAAAAGTATGCATGGAAAAGATGGATTATGGCCTAATAGGGATGAATATCTTGGGAAGGAAGTCCCGATTGGTGAAGGAATGGTAAATTTTCCCCTACTTTTAAGACGTCTTAAAAAGATTGGTTTTAATGGTCCTATAATAATAGAAAGAGAAATAAGTGGAGAGAAACAAATAGAAGATATTAAAAAAGCAGTTGAATATTTAAGCCCGTATATTTAGAAATTAAAATGTAGATTTTATTAGTTCTAAAAAATCTTCTCTCTTTAAAGTAAATTTCATCCTCTTCATTGCTCTTTCACATCCCTTAATTGATAAATCAACAAGTTCTTCTATATCTTTTTCTTTTACTCCCATTTCTCTTAATTTTGTGGGTAATCCAATGCTACTTATGAAGTTCTTAAGTTCATAGATTGGCCCTATAATTTTTTCCATTTCTTCTATTTCATTTTTATAATTATTCCTTTTTAAAAACTCCAGAACATAAGGTAAAAATACAGCGTTAGCAGTTCCATGATGTATTCCATATTTTATTGTAAGAGAATATCCAATACCATGAACTATAATTGTTCCTGTTTTATTTATAGAATATCCGGCAAAAGTAGAAGCAAGAAATACATTTTCCTTGCTTTCTTTATCTCCATCAACTGCTTTTTTTAAATTTTCCTTTAATAATTTTAAACTTTCTATTGAAAAAATCTGTGAAATAAAATCAGAATTTATTGCAAGATAACTTTCAGCAGAATGAGAAAAAGCATCCATTCCAGTTGCGGCAATAAGTTGAGAAGGAAGATAATCAAGAATATTTGGGTCCATAATTGCTAAAACAGGCATAATTTTTTCACTGCTCATAGTTTTTTTTGTATTTTCCCTTTTATCCACTATTACAGCATATCTTGTAACTTCACTACCTGTTCCACATGTTGTTGGGATTGCTATAATTGGTAATACCTCATTTTCAAAATGCGCTTCTCCAAAATAATTCCTCAAATTTCCTGGATTTTTAACCATTGCTGCAATACATTTTCCAACGTCCATTGCACTTCCACCACCTATGGCAAGAATTACATCACATCTTTCTTTTATACAGAATTCAACCCCTTTTTCAACATTTTCAATATCTGGTTCTGGATTGACATTGGAAAATATAGAATATTCTATTTTCTCTTTTTCCATTATCCCTTTTATTTTCTCTATTAATCCTGTTTTATAAACAAAGTTTTTTCCTGAAACAATAAGAACTTTTTTTCCATAATTCTTAATAAGGGGTAAATATTTATCAATCCCGTTTCTCTCAAAATAAATTTTTGTAGGAGAAAAAAAGTAAATTTTTTCCATTTTTCTTAAATAGTTATAAAATTTACTCCTATACTCCTAAATTTTTCAAAAAATTCAGGAAATGAAATATCTATACAATCAACATTTTCTACAATTACCTCTCCTTCTGCTAAAAATGAAGCAACTATAAGACACATAGCAATTCTATGGTCCCCCCATGAATTTACTCTTGCACCTTTAAGTTTTTTTAATCCCTCTATAATAAATCCATCCTCTTTTTCTTCAATATCTGCTCCTAATTTTTTTAACTCTGTAGATATCGCCTTTATTCTATCTGATTCTTTAACTCTCAATTCTTTCGCACCTTTAACTATTGTTTTGCCTTCTGCTACTGAAGCAAATACTGCAATTAATGGTATTTCATCTATAATATTTGGAACCTCTTCAGGTAATATCTCCACTCCTTTCAATTTTTCTGTATAACAAACTTCTATATCTCCTGTAGGTTCACCTGAAATTTCTTTTTGATTTAAAATTTTTAAATTACCTCCCATTCTTTCAATAACTTTCAAAAATCCTGTTCTGGTTGGATTTAGACCTACATTTTTAATTAAAAGAAACGCTTCAGGAAAAATTAAAGCAGAGGCAATAAAATAGGAAGCAGATGAAAAATCACCGGGAATCCATACTTCTTTACCTTTTAATTTTTGATTACCTTTTATAATTATATTTTTTCCTTCTTTTTCTATTTTTCCTCCAAAATATTTCAACATTCTTTCTGTATGGTCTCTTGTCTCATATAATTCTTCTATGATAGTTTCACCATCAGCAAAAATTGTAGCAAAAATTACGCAACTTTTAACCTGTGCAGAAGGAATTTCCATTTTAAAATTTATTCCCTTCAATTTCTTTCCTATTATTGTTAAAGGAGGATAGGTATTATTATTCCTCCCATAAATTTCTCCTCCCATCATTAAAAGAGGTTTTATAATTCTATCCATCGGTCTTCTTCTTAAAGAACTATCTCCTGTAAGAACAGAATAAAATGGATGAGCAACTAAAATCCCTGATAGAAGACGAATTGTAGTTCCAGAATTACCGCAATCCAAAATATCTTCTGATTCTTTTATTTTCCCTCCTTTTACAATTAAAAATCTTTCATTTTCTTCTATTTCAACTCCAAGTTTTCTAAGGCAATTTAAAGTTGAAATGCAGTCCTTGCTTTTTGAAATATTAAAAATTTTTGTCTCACCTTCCGAAATACTACCAAACATAAGTGCTCTATGTGAGATGGATTTATCTCCGGGTATTTCCACTTCACCTTTCAATCTCTCCGGTTTTTTTATAATTACATCCATTTTCTTACATTTTTTTGCCCATAATTTTAATAAAAGGTGTAATTTCTTCCATTAAATTTTCAAACATTTTGAAAGTTAGTGATTGAAATCCATCTGAAAGTGCCTCTTCTGGTTTTGGGTGAACTTCAATTAAAAGTCCATCTGCCCCTGCTGCTATTGCTGCTTTACTCATAGGAATAATAATATCCCTTCTACCCGTTCCATGACTTGGGTCCACTATAACAGGTAAATGTGTCTCTTTTTTAAGTATAGGTATGGCACTCAAATCCAGTGTGTTTCTTGTAAATTCAGAATCAAAAGTTCTTATTCCTCTTTCACAAAGTATCACTTTGTTATTTCCTTCTTTTAAAATATACTCTGCACAATTAAGGAATTCTGATAGTTTCGCAGAAAAATTTCTTTTAAGTAAAACAGGTTTATTAATTTTTCCCACTCTTTGCAATAATCTGTAATTAAACATATTTCTTGTTCCAATCTGCAAAATATCACTTATTTCACTAACAACTTCAACTTCTTCAGGAGATAAAACTTCTGTTATCACAGGAATACCCAACTCCTCTTTTACTTCCTTTACTATCTTCAAACCTTCTGGACCCAATCCAAGAAATGAATAAGGAGAAGTTCTTGGTTTAAATACCGCACCTCTTAATATTTTTGCTCCTTTCTCCTTTACATATTTTCCTGTAAGATAGAGTTGCTTCTTATTTTCTATAGAACAAGGTCCAGCCATAATAACAAAATATCCTTCTCCAATTTTAACTCCATTCACATCAATTATTGTATCTGATGGATGGAAGTCCCTGCTTGAAAGTTTGTATTCTTTTAAAATACTTATAACTTCACTTACACCCGGTAAAATTCTGAATGTTTCATCTGAAATTCCTCTTGTATCACCTATAATTCCAATAATAGTTCTTTCTGCTCCTTTACTCACATGGGCTTTAAATCCCATTTTTTCAATTTTTTCAACTACTTTTTCAATTTCTTTTTCTGTTGCATCCATTTTCATAATTATTAGATCAGCCATATAATCCTCCTGTTAAAACTCTTATTTTTCATTTTTCACCTCTCCTTTGGATAAGAACCCAAAACTTTTAAAAAAACGGTTGATTTTTCAACTTCTTTAAGGGCTCTTTTTACATTTACATCATCTTTATGTCCAATAAAATCAACAAAAAATACATACTCCCATGCTTTCTTTTTACTAGGCCTTGATTCTATACGTGTCAGGTTTATGTTTTCTTTTTTAAAAGGAACAAGAATATCATGGAGTGCACCAACCTTATCTTTTATTGAAAATAAAATTGATGTCTTATCATTTCCTGTTTTTTCAGAAAAATTTTTTCCAATAACTAAAAATCTTGTAAAATTTTCTCTGAAATCTTCTATCTTTTCAGCAAGAATATTCAGATTATATATAGATGCAGCGATTTCAGAACCAATAGCAGCGGAATTTTTTTCCTTTATTATTTTCTTTACTGCACCGGCGGTACTTTCTGTTTCACAAACTTCCACCTCTGGTAAATTTTCACTTATCCAGTTTCTACATTGTGCTATTGCCTGAGGATGAGAATATATTTTTTTGATTTTTCTAATATGTTTTTCTTTTGAAAGTAAATAATGATGAATTTCAAGCAATATCTCAGCACTTATTTTTAAATCACTTTCAAGAAATACATCAAGAGTATGAGTAACAACTCCTTCTATTGAATTTTCTATTGGAACAACTCCATAATCCGCTCTATCCTTTTCTACCTCTTTAAAAACCTCGTCTATTGTCTTTACAGGAATATACTTTGCCTTTTCTCCAAATTTACTTAATGCTGCCTGATGAGTAAAAGTTCCTTCTGGTCCAAGATAAGAAACAGAAATTTCTTTAAACATATTTCTGTAAACTTTTAGAATTGTTTCCATTATAACTTCTAAATCTTCTGGTTTTAAAATTCCTTTATTCTTTTTAATTAACCTTTCTACAATTTTCTTCTCTCGTGAGGGGTCAAAAAATGGTCTATTTTTTTGCTGTTTTATTTCAAATATTTTTTTTACAAGTTCTCCTCTTAAATTTAAAAGTTCTAAGAGTTTTTCATCTATTTCATCTATTTTCTTTCTAATTTCCTCAATTTCCATTTTTATTCAACTCCTTTAAAATTTTTATAAGTTCTTTTTCCTCAATTTCAATTATTTTAACTTTCCCTAATTTTTTTGGCAATATAAATCTCAATCTATCCTTTCTTATCTTTTTATCATGTTTTACAAATTCAAATATTCTTTCAAAATCTATTTTTTTAAAAGAAGAACACAATTTAAACTTTCTACTCAATTCTTTAATTCTTTGATAAATATATTTTTCTCCTATACCCTTTTTGTAAGAGATATAACTTTCTCCTATCATCCCAAGAGATACCGCATCTCCATGGGAAAATTTCTTTATATTTGAAATTTCAATTGCATGACCGAGTGTATGTCCAAAATTTAAAATTTCTCTCAATCCTTTTTTTTCTTTCTCATCTTTTTCAATTATATCCACCTTTATTTTTATACTTTCCCTTATCAAGAATTCATAATTTTCTTTCAGTTGGTTTAAGGATATTTCTTCAAGTTTTTCAAAAATTTTTTTATTTTTTATTACTCCATATTTTATTATTTCTGCTATACCCTGTTTTATTTCCTTATATGGCAGGGTGGAAAGTGTATCAAAATCAATATAAATAAAAGAGGGCTGGTAAAAAGAACCAACTAAATTTTTTCCAAATTTTATATTTATTCCAGTTTTCCCACCAATTGAAGCATCTACCTGAGCAAGTAAAGTTGTAGGAATTGAAATGTAATTAATCCCTCTCATATAAATTGAAGCAACAAATCCTCCTATATCGCTTATAACTCCACCTCCAAGTGATATAAGAGTATCATCTCTATTTATTCCAGAATATGCAAGTTTATTTATAATTTCAATAACTCTGTTAAAGTTTTTTTGTTTTTCTCCGGAAGGAATAACAATTTCCTTTGTCAGTTTATTTTCTTTTTCTATTGAGGTTTTTATTTTTTTAAAATATAGAGAATAAACATTAGTATCGCTCAAAATTACAAATTTATTTCCAAATTTTCTGTTTTTAATTTTTTCTCCAAATTTTTCTAAAGGATATCCAATATAAATATAATGAGTGTTTTCTCCAAGATTAACTTTAATTTTTTCCATTTTCTTTTTCAACGATTTTCAATATCTCATCCACAATGGTTTCTATTTCTTTTTGAGTAGTGTCTATAGTATAATCTGCTTTTGAATAATATGGTTTCCTTAATTCAAGTAATTCTTTTATTGTCTCTATTACATTTTTTGATTTCATTAAAAGTGGTCTGTCTTTTTTAGGTAGAGTTCTTTTATATATTTCTTCAGGACTTGCTACAAGACATATTAAAATTCCATTCTTTTTTAAATTTAAATAATTTTTTTCTCTTATTACAGCACCTCCTCCAGTAGCAATAACACAATTTTTATATTCTGAAACTTCTTCAATCACCTTTTCTTCTATATCTCTAAAATATTCTTCTCCCTTAACCTGAAAAATTCTCGCAATTCTATCATTTTCTCTTTCTTCAATCAACTTATCAGTATCAATAAATTTTCTATTTAATTTTTTTGCAAGTAAAAGTCCTACTTCTGTTTTCCCAGTCCCCATAAATCCAATAAGAACAATATTCTTATCCATTTTTAAAAAATTTATCAAAACCAGAATTTTCTGATTCTTTCAATATAGGTATGGTAATTTTTTTTCAAATCATCAAGAGAGTCACCACCAAATTTTTCTATGTATTCAGATGCAAAAACAAAAGCGACAAGATTTTCTCCAATTATTGAGGCGGGAACTACTGCACATATATCACTTCTTTCATATTCATATTTTTTTTCCTTAAAATCCCTTATGTCAAAAGAATTAAGTCCCTTTTTAATTGTAGGAATTGGTTTAAAAAAGCATTTTATCCATATATCCTCTCCATTTGTTATTCCACCTTCTATGCCTCCTGAATTATTTGTTTTCCTATAAATTTTATTTTTATAAAAAATCTCATCATGAAATTTAGACCCTGTTAAATTACTTCCTTCAAAACCAATACCAAATTCAATACCCTTTATCCCAGGAATACTCATAAGAATATAAGAAATTTTTGCATCAAGTCGTTTTTCCCAATGAACATAATTTCCTAAACCCGGACATACGCCTTCAACTATAATTTCAAAAATTCCTCCAATTGTATCACCTTCTTCTTTAACTCTATCAATTTCATTTATCATTTCCTTCTCTTTCTTAATACATCTTACAGGAGAATTTTCAATAATTTCATAATTCCTTTTTACTTCTTCTATATCTCCTTCATCTTTAATATTTCCTATTTGTTTTACTCTACTATAAAATTTGACATTAAATTCAGAAAGAAACTTTTTACATATTGCACCAATTGCTACCCTCATTGCTGTTTCTCTTGCACTTGCTCTTTCAATGACATTTCTTAAATCAGTATAATTATATTTTAAAAATCCCCATAAATCAGCATGTCCTGGTCTTGGAATATGTCTTTCCTTGCCTTCTTTAATTTTTTTTATATCCATATACTCTTTCCAGTTTTCCCAATCCTTATTTTCTATTAAAATTGATATTGGTGCACCAGTGGTCTTCCCATTTCTTACCCCGCTTAAAATCTCAACCCTGTCCTTTTCAATATTCATCCTTTCACCTCTTCCATATCCTTTCTGTCTCCTTTCCAGTTCCTTATTTATATCTTCAACATCAATATCTAAATTTGAAACCATACCTTCCAGAATTCCAACCAAACATTTTCCATGTGATTCTCCACCAGTTAAAAATCTTAACATTATTTCTCCTTTTGACTACATTATAACTCAATATTTATTTTTTTAAAAAGCCCGCGGTCGGATTTGAACCGACGACTTGCTCATTACGAATGAGCCGTTCTACCACTGAACTACACGGGCTATTATTATTTTACCACGAAGTTGGACCTGTTTTAAGATTTAACTTTTGGAAACCTTTTACTCAAAAGGTCTTGGATTAAATGGGAGGTTAAACAATTCAATGACACTTTCAGGATGTGTTTCTATTGAAATTGTTTTTGTTGGATTCTGGGCATCTGGTCTGAATATCGCAATTCTTTCAAAAGGTGGTTTTAATGGGATAATGCCAAAATCTTCCTTTTCCGCTCTTTTTACTGCTCTAAAAGCACCTGATTTAATTAATTCTCTTGCTTTTTCTGGATGAAGATGGATAGCACCTATATTTCTTTTTGCATATTCTTCATATGTACATTCATCTCCTTTCCCTGAGGTCAATCCCCATTTTACAGCAACAGTTTCAATTCCTGGAACCAAATTTTTTGCTTCTATTGTAAAAGCATTATCTCCTGAACCAAAAATTGCTCTTATTCCAAGTTCACTTGCACACATTGCTGCCTGGCCAAATTCACCTATAGAAACACCATTTACAGAAAGGTCTATATATTTAAAACTTTGAGTATGGGGTAAATGGGCATATTCACTTCCTGCCTTTGCATGTTGTCCAACCCATACAACTGCATCATAGGAAGAATCTATAAAAAAATCTGCAAATTTTCTTGGCCATCCCCTTTGTAATTTCACTCTTGGGTCAAGAAGTTTTACATTTATTCCTCCCGGTCCATGCCCATCAAGAACAGTTATTTCTTCAACTCCTGCTTCAAAAAGACCTTCTATGCAACTATTTACCTCCATTGTTAAAAATTCTTTTGCAAGTTCATAATATCTTGAAGAAGGACTACACCAGTTTTCAAAATCTAAAACACCTGCCACACCTTCAAGGTCAGTCATAATATATACTTTTTTTATTTTATTCATTTTGTCTCCTATTTAAATTTGTGAACTGAAAATTTATTATAAATATAAAGAAATAAGTTCTCTTATTTCATCCAAATATTTATCTGAAATTTTTTTATCAACACTTTCAACAACCAATCTTAAAACCGGTTCTGTTCCAGATGGTCTTATATGAATCCATCCATCTTTTTTTATTATCTTAATCCCATCTGTAAAATCAATTTTTTCTTTTTTATACCTCTTTTTTATTTTTTCTATAATCTTTTTTATTTTTGCAACCTCAATTTCATATTTTTCTTTTTTCATAAAATAAGAAGGAAATTCAGAAACAATTTCTGACAATTTTTTCTCTTTTCTTGCCATATATTCTAAAATTAAAGACATAGCAACAAAACTATCTCTTCCATAATGAACCAAAGGATAAATAACTCCACCATTTCCTTCTCCACCAACTAATGCTTTTACTTTTTTCATTTTTTCAATCACATTTACCTCTCCTATTTTTGTTCTATACACTTTAACTCCATAAATTTTAGCAATATAATCCACAACCATTGATGTTGATAAATTTACAACAATAGGTGTTTTTATTTTTTCAAGAATATTTTTAATACAAATAGCAATAACAAGTTCTTCTCCAACTATATTGCCTTTTTCATCAACTATTGCCAATCTATCTCCATCAGGGTCCTGTGCAAATCCAATATCTACTTTTTTTTCCTCTATATATTTTGAGAGTTGTTTTAATGTCTCTTTTTTTGGCTCAGGGTCATGAAAAAATACACCATATGGCTTTTCATTTAAAATTTCAATATTACAATTAAGACCTGTAAGAAAATCTTTTGTATATAAAGCACCAACACCCTGACATACATCCACAACAACCTTAAAATTACACTTTTTTATTTTTTCAATTTCAACATTTCTGTAAATTTCTTCAAAATATCTATTTTTAATCTGATTGTCCTGAAAAATTTTTCCAGGAGTTTTTGAAAGTTTAAAATCTCCTTTTCTATATAATTCAATAAGTTTATCCCCTTCTCTATCATTCAAAAATGTTCCCTTTTTTGAAAGAAATTTTATTCCGTTGTATTGAAAAGGATTATGACTTGCTGTAATTATCACTCCTCCAACATTTTTACTCTTTTCAACTGCAAATTCAACCAAGGGCGTTGGTGCAATATCAAGGTCAATTACATTTTTCCCTGTAGCAATTAAAGAAGAAATTAAACTGTATTTAAGGACTTCTCCTGAAATCCTTGTATCCCTTCCAACATAAATATTTTTTTCTTTTAAAAAATTTCCATATGAAAGACCAAACTTATATGCAATCTCAGGAGATAAGTCCTCTGGATAAATTCCTCTTATTCCTGCAACACTTATTTTAAGATTATTGAACATATGCTCCATCTCCTTTTAAAATCTTTACCAGTTCACTTGGATAAATTAAATGCTTTTCTATTCCATCTTTTTTTAAATCTTCTATCTTTACACTATTTTCAATTTTAAATGGACCCACTTTAGTTCTTATTAATTTATTTTGAGTTCCTCCACAACCGAGTTTCTCTCCAATATCTCTACATAACGCCCTTATATAAGTCCCTTTAGAACATAAAACTCTAAATTCAACATATGGAATATTAATTTTCAATACTTCTATTTTTTTTATCAAAACTTTCCTTGGTGGAGGTTTTATCAATATACCCTTTCTGTAATATTTATATAATGGTTTACCTTTATATTTTATCGCTGAAACAACAGGGGGAATTTGTTCAATTTCTCCTTCAAAACTTTTAAAAACACCTATTATTTCTTCTTCTTTAAGATTCTCAACTTTTTTTTCTTCTATAATTTTGCCTTCTATATCATCTGTATCAGTTTTTATACCAAGTAAAACTTCTCCTATATACTCTTTATCAAAATTAAGAAACTTATTTGAAAATTTTGTCATCTCACCTAAACATATAATCAAAACTCCTTCTCCTATTGGATCAAGTGTTCCGCCATGACCGATTTTATCTTTAAAATCAAATTCTTTTTTTATAATTCTTATCACATCATAAGATGTTATTCCCCTGGGCTTATAAATATTCAAAATTCCATTCATTTTAATTCTTTCATTATAAGGTGCTCAACTTCTTCTATTTCTCTATTTTCAAAAAAACACCCTGCTGCTTCCCTATGACCTCCTCCTCCAAATTTTTTGGCCATATTTTCTACATCAATATTCCCCTTACTTCTCATACTTACTTTAACTCCATTTTCTTTCTCTTTAAATAAAATACCAACTTCAACCCCTTTAATAGAAATCAAAAATTCTACAAATCCTTCGGTATGTTCCTCTTTAGCATGTACTTTTTTAAACATCTCTTTTGTGATTTTCATACTGCAAATTTTTTTATCAAATTTTAAAGTTTCAAGTGCAAATTTAAAAAGATTAACAGATTTTATTGATTTTTCATAAAATATTTTCTGTGCAATTTTTTCTGGTTCAATTTTTTTACTTATCAAATCTTTAATAACATCAAGAGTGTAATCACTTAAATGGTGAACAAAACAGCATGTATCATAAAGAATTGATGTATATAGACAGATTGCTTGATTCCTGTTAATTTTTGTGAGTTTTTTACATATAAAATAAATCATTTCTCCAGATGAAGAGAAAGATGGATTACCCCAATTTATATCTCCAAATTCAGAGTTTGTTAAATGGTGGTCAATGTTAATTATAAATGGTAAATTCTTAATCAATTCCTTAATCTTGCCTGTTCTATCTAAACTCCCACAATCAATCACAATTCCCACTTCAAAATTATTTATTTCTATTTTTTTTCTAAAAACTTTTATTGCTCGGGAATATGGGAGAAATTTAAATATTGAAGGGATTTTGTCCTGATTTATAATCTCAACTTTTTTCCCTATTTTTTTAAGGGCAATAAAAAGGGCAATTTCACTACCTATAGCATCTCCATCAATATTTACATGAGAGGTTATAATAAATGAATTCTTACTTTTCAATATCTCTGATATTTTTTCTACTTTTTCTCTATCCTTAATTTTTAATTTTACTGCCATACAAAATCTCCTTCAAAATCAATTTTAACTCATCTATTCCTTCTTTTGTTTTTGCTGAAACAAATAAATTTTCAGGATACTGATTTTTCATTATTTCAAGTTCTTCTTTGGAAAGGAGGTCAATTTTGTTAAATACATCAATTCTTGGTTTTTCTTCTATCTCAAGAATCTTCAACACTTCAAAAATTGTATTTTTCTGTTTTTCAAAGTTTGATTTAGAAATATCATAAACACATAAAATTAAATCTGCATATTTTACCTCTTCAATTGTTGATTTAAATGCTTCAATTAAATGATGAGGAATATTTTTCATAAGTCCAACTGTATCTGAAACAAGACAGATTTTACCATCTCCAAGATAAACCCCTCTTGTTGCAGGATCAAGGGTAGCAAAAAGTTTATCAGCAACATAAAGATTTGAAGAACTTAAAGCATTAAGTAAACTACTTTTTCCAACATTTGTATATCCTAAGATAGAAACGGATGGGAAAATTTCTTTTGATTTTCTTAATAAATCTCTATGTTTTTCAATTTCTCTTACTTTTTCTTTCAATAAGTATATTCTTTCTTTTATTCTTCTTCTATAAACTTCAAGTTTCATCTCTCCAGGACCTCTTGTTCCTAATCCTCCACCAAGTCTGGAAAGTGCTACTCCATGACCTGTCAACCTTGGAAGTAAATATGTTAATTGAGCAAGTTCTACCTGAATTTTTCCTTCTTTAGATTTAGCATGTTCTCCAAAAATATAAAGGATGAGTTCTGTCCTGTCTATAACTTTGATATTCAATGTCTCCTCTATATTTCTTTGCTGCACAGGGGAAAGGTCTTTTTCAAATATCAAAACAGAAACATCATTCTTTTGCACAAATTCTTTAATTTCAAATAATTTTCCTTTCCCAATATATGTTGCTGGATTTATATGGGGAATATTCACATAAAATCTCTCAATAATTTTAATTCCAAGTGTTTTTGCAAGAGATGTAAGTTCTTCATTCTCCTCTTCTATTTCATTGAATGGTTTGTCTTTGAATATTATTAAAATTCCTCTTTTACCAACAAAACTATTTGGAAGATTTTCTATAAGTTTTTTCACTTTTTAACTATACTTTTCACTTTTAATACTGTTAATCTATCTCTATGACCTATTCCTCTTTTATATCCTGTTTTTGCTGTTTTTCTAAATACATATATCTTTTCCCCTTTTTTCTCTTCCACTACCTCACAAATTACCTTTATATTTTTAAGTTCTTTTTTATCTGTTATTGTTTTTCCATTATCAATCACACATAAAGGACTAAATTCTATTTCATCTCCAACTTTCTTATTCTTTATCCTAAATACAGAAAATTTTAGTCCTTCTTTAACCTTAATCTGTTTTCCACTAACTTCAATAAATGCATACATTATTGGCTCCTTTTTTCAATAAATTCTATATCTCTTTCTAAATTTTTTATTTTTACCTCTATTTCTTCTTTTTTCCTTTTTTCTTTTTCAACTACCTCCATCGGTGCTTTTTCAAAAAATTCCTTAGTTTCCAGTCTTTTATTAATGTTTTCAAAAATTTTTTTCAGTTTTTCTATCTCTTTTAACTTCCTTTCTTTTTCTTTTGAAATATTTATTATACCTCTAAATGAGATACCAAGTCTACCATAAACAAGATGTTTTACAAAAAAGTCCTTGTCGTAAACTTCCTCTTCAAATTTTTCTATATTTTCTACACTCGCCAGTTTTCTTATTATAAGTTGGTCAATTTCTGTTAAATTTTTTTCGTAAAAACATTTAATATTTTTTTCTGTTGGAATTCCAAATCTTGTCTTCATATCCCTTATTGAAATTATTATGTCTTTTATCTCCTCAAATTTTTCTATACTTTTTTCATCATAATAATTTTTGGACCGTGGCCATTCACTTATTGTAATACTTTCAGTTTCAAGGTCAGCAAATTCTCTTATTTTATGCCATATATGTTCAGTAATAAAGGGTATAAATGGATGAAGAAGTTTTAAAGATGTCACAAGAATCTCAAAAAGAACAGGCACAGTCACATTTTTTATATACTCTGCATCTGTATAAACTTTTGAAATTTCTATATACCAATCACAGAAATCATGCCAGAAAAAATCATATAAATTATTCAGCGCTTCATTAAAATAAAATCTTTCAAGAGAATCAGTAGTTTTTTTGATTGTTTTATCAAGAATTGAGAGAATCCATTTTTCAGGGAAATAAATATTTTCTCTATTTTTCAAAAATTCTATCTTTTTTATATTTAAATCTTCACATCTTTTAACTATATATCTTGAAGCATTCCATATTTTGTTTGTAAAATTCCTCCCTTTTATATGAAAGTCAGGAGAAAGAAAAACATCCTGACCGAAAGATGTCAATGAAACTAAACTGAACCTTAAACTATCTGCACCATATTTTTCAATTATCTCAACAGGGTCTATAACATTTCCAAAGGACTTACTCATTTTTTTACCTGTTTTATCTCTTACTGTTCCATGAATATATACATTTTCAAAAGGAATCTCTCCCATGAACTCAATCCCTGCCATCACCATTCTTGCAACCCAGAAAAACAAAATTTCCTGTGCAGTTACAAGTGTATCTGTTGGATAAAATACCTCAATATCTTTTGTTTTCTCAGGCCATCCAAAAACAGAAAAGGGCCATAGCCATGAGGAAAACCATGTATCTAAAACATCTTCATCCTGATAAACTTCTCTATTTCCACAATTTGGACATTCCTTAACTTCTTCTTTTTCAACTATTGGAGGACAATTATTTTTACAATACCAGACAGGAATTCTATGACCCCACCATATCTGTCTACTTATGCACCAGTCCTTAATATTATAAAGCCAGTGAAGATAAACTTTTTTCCATCTCTCAGGATAAAACTTTAATTTATTTTCTTCTGCAACTTTAATTGCAGGTTCTGCCAGTGGTTTCATTTTAACAAACCACTGAGTAGAAAGATATGGTTCAACCACTGTTTCGCATCTATAACAATGTCCTATCCTTGTTGTATAATTTTCAATTCTGGACAAAAGCCCAAGTTTTCTCAACTCTTCAATTATTAATTTTCTACACTCAAACCTTTCATATCCTTTAAATTTACCACCATTTTCATTTATTATCCCTTCTTCATTCATTATTAAAATAAACTCAAGATTATGCCTCTGGGCAATTTCAAAATCATTAAGGTCATGTGCTGGTGTTACTTTTACCGCTCCTGTTCCAAATTCAACCTCAACTTTTTCATCAGCAATTATAGGTATAATTCTTTCAACAAATGGCAATTTAACTTTTTCTCCTATTAAATCTTTATATCTTTTATCTGCAGGATTAACTGCGACAGCAGTATCTCCAAGCATAGTTTCTGGTCTTGTAGTTGCAACTTCAATAAATCCACCTTTTAAAAGTGGGTATTTGATGTAATATAGAAAACTGTCTTCTTCTCTGTATTCTACTTCTTCATCTGATAAAGCAGTTTCACATCTTGGACACCAATTTATAATCCTCTTACCCTTGTAAATTAATCCCTTTTTATACAACCTTATAAAACATTCTTTTACAGCATTAGAAAGCATTTCATCCATTGTAAATCTTGTTCTTGTCCAATCACATGAAGCACCAAGTTTTTTAAGTTGAAATATAATCCTTGAACCATATTTTTCTCTCCACTTCCATATCTCTTCTATAAATTTTTCTCTTCCAAGTTGTTTTCTTGTCAACCCTTTTTTCAACAATTCTTTTTCAACAACATTCTGTGTAGCAATTCCTGCATGGTCTGTCCCTGGTACCCATAATGCATTAAATCCTTCCATCCTTTTCCATCTGATTAAAATATCCTGAATTGTATTGTTCAAAGCATGACCCATATGAAGAAAACCTGTAATATTAGGGGGAGGAATTACTATCACATATTTCTTTTTATTAGAATTTACATCAACACAAAAATATTTTTTTTCTTCCCACATCTTATACAATCTATCCTCTATTTCTGTTGGATTATATTTTGTTTCTATTTCTTTCATTTTTCACCCATATAAATAATTTCTTTAGATTCATCTACAATAAAAACATCTCCGTTTTCAAAAAATATTTTCCTTATTTTCTCACATATCTCTTCTATTTCTCTTTGGCAACTATTTACCAAACATAAGCCAATTATAGCCCTTTGCCACTTATCCTGATAATCAATTTCTGCGATAGAAACATTAAATTTTGATTTAATTTTATCCTGTAATGATTGAATTACTTTCCTTTTATCTTTCAAACTCAAACTTCCGGGTATAATTACTTCAAATTTTAAAGCTCCTATAAACATAGAAAAGTTATTTTAACATAATTTTTATTTAATTTCTACCGTTTTATATACCATCTGATAAACTTCTTTTAGAGGAATATTTTTTTTATCAGAAATTTTCTTGCAATCTTCATATTCAGGTGAAATATTAACTATCTTGCCATTTAAATAGGAAACTTTTACTCTAATTTTGCCAAATTCAGTATCAATCTCTTTAATTTCTCTATCAAGAATAATCCTGTTTTCTCTTCTATATCTAAATCCTATTGTTGTACTCTCTTTAAACAATATTTCACTTATTTCCCTGAATTTATATTCAGGAACAATAATTTCAATCTTAAAAACAGGTCTATTTTTTTTACCAATTCCCTGAAAAATTGAAATATCAAGTGCACCTGTTTTAAGAATTTTGTCAATTAAATTACCAAATAATACAGGGTTCATATCATCAATATTTGTCTCTATAATTATTATCCCTTTATCCTCTGTTTTTATATCTCCAATTAAAAACTTAACCATATTAGGAGAAGGATATTTTCTTGTTCCTGCTCCATACCCAATTTTTTCCATGTAGAAATCGCAATATCCAGAAGAAAATTCAGCAATTCCTTTAAGAATTGATGCTCCTGTAGGAGTAGAAATTTCAAATGGCGTATCTTTTAAAATTACAGGCACTCCTTTTAAAATTTCTGCTGTTGCGGGTGCTAAATTTGAAACACCTACAGGACTTGAAAAAACTTTTTCTATTTTAAGTAATTCAATACCTACAACTACACTGGTGATTTCCACAATCGCATCTATCTGTCCAATCTGATGAAAATGGATTTTTTCTTTGGGCTCTTTGTGAACTACACTTTCTGCTTCAGCAAGAATTTCAAATATCTTTATTATTCTTTCTTTGATTTCTGAGGAAAAGGAACTCTTTTTTATTATCTGGAGTATTTTCTTATAAGATATTTCATCTTCACATTTTCCTATGGGTTTAACAATAAATTGTGTTCCTTCTATTTTATGTCCAAAATGAGTTTCTCTTTTAACTTTTTTTATTTCAAGATTATAATTTTTAAGAGGGAGTTTCTCAAGTTCCTTTTTTAAAAGTCCAACCTCCAGTCCTACATCTATCAATGAACCTACAAGCATATCTCCTGCACATCCATTTATAACATCAAAGTATCCAACCCTCATCATTCTTTTTTCTTTTCTATCACCTGAGATATAGCATTTTTCACTATATCTATTCTTGTATTTTCTTTAAACCTTACAGTAACTATCCCTTCTTTTATCTTTTCAACTTCTCCTACCAAACCCCCTATTGTAATAATCTTGTCTCCTTCTTTTAATTCATCAAGCATTTTTTTATGGAGTTTTTGTTTTTTCTGTTGCGGGAGGATTAAAAGAAAATAAAAGACAAAAAATATTAAGATGAGTGGTAATAAAGCACCAAATGGTGAAACAGAAGGTGGTGGTGCCTGAGCAATAAATAATAGATTCATTTTTCCTCCTTATTTTTACTTGTTTTTTTTCTTTTTGTTATTTTTAAATACTTTTCTGTTAACTCATCAATTCTTTTCGCAACAAGATAATTTATTGTCCCTTCAGGATAACTACCATCTTCTCTTTTTTCTCCAGCAGGAATACCTGTTAAAATTTCTATACCTTCATCTATTGTTTTAACAGCCCATATATGAAAAAGCCCTTTTTCTACTGCTTCAATTACTTCATCATTTAAAATAAGATGTTTTAAATTCCTTTCAGGTATAATAACTCCTTGACTTCCTGTCAATCCTTTTGCTTTACATGTATAATAAAATCCTTCAATTTTTTCATTTATGCCACCTACTGGCTGGATTTCTCCTTTTTGATTTACTGAACCTGTTACAGCAATCCCTTGTTTTATCGGGACATTTGATAAAGCAGAAAGTAAAACATATATTTCAGTTGATGAGGCACTATCTCCTTCAATTTCTTCATATAATTGCTCAAAGCATATACTTGCAGAAAAAGAAATTATTTTCTTCCCGCCATATTTTTCATTAAAATATGTATTTAAAATAAGAAATCCTTTATTGTGAATTCTACCTGCAAGTTTTACTTCTCTATCAATATTTATAATACCACTTCTTCCAACATAAACATTACATGTAATTTTTGATGGTTTACCAAAACTATAATCACCGAGAGATATAACAGATAATCCATTTATCTGCCCTACTCTTTCTCCCTCAGTATCAACCATTATTGTTCCTTCTTTTATTAATTCTTCAATTCTTTTTTCTATTAAATTTGACCTGTAAATTTTCTCTTCAAGTGCTTTTTTCACATGCTTTTCTTTCACAATATCAGAATTATCCATTTCTGCCCAGAAATTTGATTCTCTGACAAGGTCTGCAATCTCAATAAACCTTGTGGTTAATTTCTCTCTATCCTCAACAACTCTTGAACCATATTCTATAATTTTACCAACAGCATATTTATCAAAGGGTTTCAAATTTTCTTCCTTACATATCTTGCTTATAAAAGAAGCATAGTTTTTATATCCCTCTTCATCTTTATCCATCATTAAACTAAAATCAGCCCTTACTTTAAAAAGTTTTTTAAAATCCTCATCATAGGTATATAAAAGATAATAAAAAATTGGATGCCCTATTAAAATAACCTTTACATCAAGAGGAATTGGAGCAGGTCTTAAAGTTGGCGTATTGATTAATCTATACTGTTCATTTAAATCTTCAATAATTATTTCGTTATTTTTTAAAGCCCTCTTCAAAGTTTCCCATGCAAAATAATTTTTTAAAACATCCAGAATCTGCAAGATTAAATATCCTCCATTTGCCTTATGTAAAGCACCTGGTTTTATCATTGTGAAATCTGTCACCATTGCTCCGAAATGTGGTCTATATTCTATTCTCCCGCAGAGATTATAAGCAGTGGGATTCGTTTCCTTTACAACAGGAGCACCCTTTGTTTTAGAATTATCAATTAAAACATTTACAGTATATCTATACAAAGAAGACTCCTTATCAAAAGGCAATTTCACTCCAGGTAACAGTTCAATCTCTTTTTTTTCTTTAAAATCATCTACATTTTCTATCATATCCTTTTCTACTTCTTCCAGATATTTACAAACATCTTTAGAAAACTTATATTTCTCCTTTAATTCCTTTATTCTTGGAGAAATCGTAAATTCTGCTGTCTCCTTTTCCAGTTTATTTAATTTCTCTTTTGCTTCTTTTTCAAATTCTCTGACTTTCCTTAATATTTCATTCAGTTCTTCATATAGCATTTCCTGTTTTTCTCTTATTTCATTCCTCATTTCATCGGTTAACTTTTCCATTTCTTCTTCTTTCAATGGCTGTCCTTCTATCAAAGGTCTAAATACTACTCCTGCAGGTGTCTGTTGTATCTGAAATCCAGCATTTCTTGCAGAGCGTTCTATTTGATTAAAAAGTTCATCTCTTTTATTCTGAAATTCTTTTATAATCTGTTTTTTATGTTCTTCATAAATTTCGCTTTCAAATGTCTTTGGAAGTTCAATTTTTAATTCATTAACAAGATTTTCCATATCCTTTTTAAACTCATTTGCTTTACCAGGGGGAAATCTTAAAATATTTGGATTGTCTGGGTTTGTAAAATTATAAACATAACACCAATCATCCGGAGTTTTACCTCCCTCTGCAATCTTTTTCACAGCTTGTTCCACAGAAGTTGTTCTTCCGCTTCCAGTAACTCCGGAAACAAAAATGTTATATCCTTTACTTTTTATTTTTAATCCAAATTCAAGAGCCCTTTTTGCTCTATCCTGTCCAATAATTCCTTCAAGAGGTGGAACCTCTTCTGTTGTTGTAAAATTTAAAAAATCAAGATTGTATTTTGCTTTTAAATAATCCACATTCACTTTATATTTTTCCATTTTTATTCTCTATAATCTTACAACCCTTCAGAAATAAAGTCAAATTTAAAATTTATGATGACTTTTATTTCAGAAAATAATTAAAGGCCTTTAAATTTACATCTAAAATCTTATCAGGGATTAAATTTTTCATAGATGCATAAATACTTTCTTTTTTTAATGGAATAAATCTTAAAGAAAATCCAAGCATAAGAGTGTTCAATACTTTTATAGAACCGATATTCTGTGCGATAGAAGTAAAATTTTCTATATATAAATTTTTAACATTTGATTTCAGTATCCCTATAATTTCTTCATAATCATACTTATCTCCTAAAAGGTGTATAGGACTACTATTTACAACTACAATTCCTTTAGGATTTAAGAAATTTAAACATCTTACAGTTTCAAGTGGTTCAAAGCCCATTATTAAATCTGCATATCCAGTTGGTATTTTAGGACCAAAATTACAGTTTAATCTAACATGTGCCTCCACAGAACCACCTCTCTGCGCCATACCATGAATTTCAGAACCTTTAACAGGTACTCCTTCCAAAACTCCTGCATTTCCTATAATATCAGAGCATAAAATAATTCCCTGTCCACCAACTCCACATATTAAAATATCAAATTTTTTCATTTCTTTTTATCGCTTTAAATGGACAGATTTCTTCACACATTCCACATCCATTACAGAGGATGCCAATTTTAATCTCTCCATTTTCCTGAATTGTTCCAGGACATCCAAGTTCTAAACACATTTTACACTTTTTACAAGAATCTTTATCTACAAAATATTTAATTTTTTCTTTTTTAGAAATGTGAATACATTCTCTTTTAAATATAATAACTTTAACTCCCTTTTTCTCTTTTATTTCTTTTAATTTTTCAATACTATCTTTAATTCTGTATGGGTCAATCTCTAAAACATTTTCCACACTACATGCTTCTATAAGTTTTCTTAAATCTATCTCTGCTGTTTTTTCTCCTCTTGCATTGATTCCAGTCCCTGGATGGGGTTGATATCCTGTCATTGCGGTTGTTCTATTATCAAGTATTGCTATAATTTGATTTGAATTATTATAAACAGCATTTATCATTCCTGGAATTCCTGCATGGAAAAAAGTAGAATCTCCTATTATTGAAATAACATAATTTTTTTCAAACCTTGAAATTCCTGTACCTACAGAAACCCCTGCTCCCATACACAAACAGGTATCCATAGTTCCAAGTTTTATTCCCAAAGTATAACATCCTATATCTCCAGGGAAAATAGCATTTTTACCAAAAACTTTTTTTAAAATATAAAAAGAACCTAAATGAGGACATCCTGCACAAAGGAAAGGATTTCTTTGAGGTAATGGGAAGGAGAAATATTCTGTTTTCCCCTTTTTGATTAAAGTTTTTTCAATCTCTTCTACTGAAAATTCTCCTTCTTTTTTTACATCGCCACTTATCTTCCCAAGAATTTTAACATCAGGATTATATTTTTTAGCACATATATAAATAAACTCCTCTGCGACAGGGTCTCCTTCTTCAAAAACATAAACTTTTTTGAGTTTTTTCAGAAAATCTCCAAGTTTCCTTTCAGGAACAGGATATGAACCGATTTTAAAAATAGGATATGATTTGTTTTTAATTGAAAGAAATTCTTTTACATATATATAAGTAAGCCCGCAAGCAACAATCCCTGTTTTTCCTTCTCCTCTATCAATTCTGTTAAAACCAATTTTTTCCATTTCTTTTTTTATCATTTCCTGTTTTTCATTCAAATTTTTAATTGCCTTTCTCGCATTGGAAGGAACCATCACGAATTGAGATGGATTTTTTATAAATCCTATTGAAATATCTAACTTTTTTCTCTTCCCAATTAAAACTTCTGATTTTCCATGTGATAACCTTGTAACACTTCTAAGCATAACAGGAATTCTATATTTTTCAGAAAATTCAAAAGAAAAAATTGCTATGTCTTTTGCTTCCTGAATATTAGAAGGTTCAAAACAAACTATTCTGGCAAAATGAGCATATCTTCTTGAATCCTGCTCATTCTGTGAAGAGTGAGCAAAAGGGTCATCCGCAACAACAATAACAAATCCGCCCACAATCCCGGTATAAGCAGAAGTAAGTAAAGAATCAGAAGCCACATTAAGCCCTACATGTTTCATAATTACACAACTTCGTCTTCCTGTTAAACTTACTCCATAAGCATTTTCAAAAGCAACTTTTTCATTTATACTCCATTCTATATAAACTTCATCCTCTGCAATAGAAAGAAGATATTCTGTTATTTCTGAAGATGGTGTTCCTGGATATGCAAAAGAAGCCATAACCCCACCTTCATATAAGCCCTGCGCAATTGCTTCATTACCCAAAAGATATTTTTTTTCCATAAGAAAAATAATTATAACATTTTTAAGTTTTTTCTTTAAAAATATAAACTTCAATCAACCAGTAATACTCTTTTCGTCCTTTAAGTCTGCTTATTAATTTTTCATTATACACATATTTCTCTTCAAAAATCTTTTCAAAAGATTTTTCAAAAATTTTTTTTGCTTTTTCTGAAATTTCAGGTCTATTTATAAAATCAAGAATAAGAAAAAACTGTCTTTTGTTCTTTGTAACCGTAAACAATTTTGATAAATCATCTTCACTTTTTATTTCAATTACTCTATTTTTACCTTTATAATACCACTGAATAGAGGAAAAAATATCTTCACTAATTCTCTCTGTTGTAAAAATCAAATCCCCTTCTTTCTCCAATTTTTCTATCTTATGGTAAATTTCCTTGAAAGGGATCAACTTACTTGTATCCTGATATTGAGAAGTATTATCTGTATAATAAAAAATAAGTGATGGAAATAGAGATAAAAAAACAAAATAAAAAGAAGGATTTTTATAACTCAATTTTTCAATTCCAAGTCCATAAAACAAAAACCAGAAAATGGAAAAAGGTATTAAATTTTGTGGCACAGTTGAGGGAAAGGATACAAAAAATAAAGGTAAAATAAGAGAAATTATTAAAAAATATTTTTTTTCTTTATCAAAAGAAAAAAGATTTCTAAAACATTCTGGCAAGAGTATAATGTAAATAATTACTATTGGAATTAAAATTTTAAAATTAAACGGATTTACTGTTTCACCAAGGAAAAAATAAGAAAGAGTATAAAGTAATCTTAAAAATAAAGGTATTGGTCTTCTCACACCAAGAGTAAATATTATCTGGTATGGAATTCTTACCAACCATGGAATATAAAAGAGAAAAATTACTAAAAAAGAATAAAAAAACTTCAAATTTAATTTTTTCAAAGCGACTAAAGTGAAAATTTGAATTAAGATTACAATAAAACCTAAATTGTGTGTATATAAAATTAAAGTATTAAGAATTACAAAAATTACAAACCATTTTTTATCTTTTCCCTCTATAACATTCAAAAAAGCATAAAAAGAAAATATTGTTAAAAAAGTAAAAAATGTATAGGATTTAACCAGTTGAGACCACAATATTAATGCTGGACTCAAGGCAATAAATAAAGAGAGTAAAATACCTGTTTTTTCGTTTTTAAATTTTCCCCCAAGAAAATAACCTGCAGGAATACATAAAATCCCAAATATCATGGATGGGACTCTCAATATAAATTCATTTTCTCCAAATTTCAACCAGAAATGTATAAGAATATAAAAAAGAGGTGGATGGGCATCATTAAAAGTAATATAATCAATTATCCATTTAATAGAATGTTTTCCAATCGAAATAGCAAGTAATTCATCACACCAGAAAGAATGTTTCCCAAGATTTAAAATTCTTAAAAATATCCCGACAAATAAAATTAAATAAAAAATTTTCTTTTTATTCATTTTTTAAAATTACAATCATACTTCTTTCCATCAAAAATTTCCACAAATTCAAAAAAGAAATTTTTTTATCCATAAATTCTCTCATAATTATAATTTTTCTTATTTTAAACCCACATCTCTCCACAAGATTTAAAATAGAATATTTGTCAAAATGATAAATCTGTGCTGGAAGATGCAAAATTGATTTGCTTTTTCTGGCAAATGAAAGTAATTTTACCATTAAAAATAAATAATTGCTGTGTAAAGGAGTTTTTATTATTAAAATTCCTTTTGGTTTTAACAATTCCTTACATTTTCTCAGATACTCCACTGGATTTATCAGATGGGCAATTACATCCATCATAGTTATAATGTCAAATTTATCTTCCTCTTTAATCTCTGTTAATGTATTATATATTTTGAATCCCTTTTTCCTGCAAAAATTTACAG
>Ga0185342_1000160_pt1 | contig 37091 bp, 28 predicted proteins | sample ConPoolayeEmetaG_FD_128045 | JGI IMG/M metagenome (GOLD analysis project Ga0185342, IMG submission 128045) | Hot spring microbial mat communities from California, USA to study Microbial Dark Matter (Phase II) - Cone Pool mat layer E metaG... ... | reverse complement strand
ATTTATAAAATGTAATGAGCCATCATCTTTGGTAAAATATAAGGAAAGAGGTGGATGAGGAGTGGCACCATTCAATATATAAAAAGTAAATCCTAAGTCAGCCCAAATAAAACGAATATTCCAATCGGCCCAGGACCAGTTATTTATTCCATATGGATAAATCCAGAATTCAACACTTCCTTGGTCAAAATTTAAAATGTTATCACCTTTAACCGATATAATACCTTTGTACCCTTTTCCCCTAACTCCATCTAAATACTCTCCATCCTTTAATAAAACTTTAATTTTTTCTCTTTCACATATTTCTGGAGTTTCATTCCCATCAAGTGGTAAATAGAAAAATGGAATATGTCCTTTTAAAAAATATGGCTCTTTTTTAGGTATTTCTTTGTTTTTGTCTGTATCAAGCCAACTTATATCTTCTTTTTCCCAGAAATTAAATACCTGTCTGTGAATTCTTACTTCATCAATTAATCCTGAAAATCCACTATCTCCTTTTTTGTTATTCCCTATATAAATCTCACCTGGCTCTTTTTCTTCATCTTCAGAAACAACAAGTCCCTGTGCAAATTCAAGTGTGTTTTTACTGACTTCTTTTCCATTTAAAAATAACTTTCTATGAGATATTGGAAAAACGCAACTTACTCCTGCTATATGAACCCAACTGTTTAATGGAATTATACCTTCTGGACTTGATGTAGTTTGTGTGTTTCCATAATAACAGTTTGTTGTTGTTAAATGAAATGCACCCTTTGAATCAATATATAATGAAAATCCTTTTGTTTTATCTACTGCTGGATTATATCTTGCATCTTTATCTACAACTGCTTCTCTATAAACAATATATGCTTTATCTTTTGGATATCTGTCTAATTTTACCCATGCTTCTATTGATATATAACCACCGGGAAATATTTCTGAAGGAATATACTTTATTGCTCCTTTTTCATCTAATTTCAAGCAACTACCAAATTTCCCATTCTCTTCATAAAACACTTCTCCTATTTTCTCAACTTCCTTTATTTTTCCTTCATAATCAGAAAAATCATCTTTGTTAAAATGAAATAAACCATAAGTATTATCATCTACCTTATACTCTCTCCAGAATGCTGTCTGGGTGGCAAAAAGTAAAGTAGAAAAAAATAAAAAAATAAATAAAAATATCCTCATAAATCTCCTTTCCGTAAAATTTGTAAATCATTCTACTATCAATATTCTGAAATCATGTCCTCTAATAAAAATTTTCCCAGGTTTTGTTTCTCCAAATTTATATCCTTTTTCTTTTGAATAAGAAAGAGGAATATCAATACCTGTTTCCAGATCCCATATCCTTGAAATCTCAAATCCAATTTTTTGGGTATCAATATCAAAATTTTCTATCCAGGTATCTTCTTTCTTGTTATTCAACAAAATTATTACTGCCTTTTTTCTTTTAAATAAATAATTACTCTCCGCTGGCTGCATCCTTTTATACATATACAAGGAGGCATATACTTTATCAGTTGTAAATTTAACTATATCATTTCTCCAGTAAGGAACAAAAATAGGGTCACCTGAAAAGAATGAAATATTTTCTTCCAGCCCATCCAGAATTTTCTTTCTTGTTTGAAATAAATACGGATTCCAAAAAGGAGTGCCTCTTTCTCCAATATCATGAAGGAGGCAAAGACCTAAAACAATTCTTGTTGCTTTTAAACTTCCTTTAACATGATTGTCAGAATGAAGTTGAGAAATTATACCCTGTTTTGTTTTTATTAATGCTCTAAAAACATCTACCGAACCTAATGTTTCAATTAAATCATCTGATGGAGAATAAAAACTATTTTCAATATGCCATCCAAGTTGTGTAAATGAAAAAACAGGATGCATATTTGATAGATATAAAGGAGGTCTACCACATTGCCATCCCATTACATTTAACCTTTTTGTAAGTTCTCTGAAAGTAAATAAATTGCTTTTCCCTTGTATTTTCCCATCATCTCTAACATATCCTCTACCAAGTAATACCCATGCTTCTGGCTCTCCCCTTCCACCAAAATATGTTGATGAATTATCCCACCATGTTCCATTTATAAAACATTTCTCAACTAAATTTTTGTGATACCAGAGATAGTAATCAAGATAACTATTTGTGAAATTAACTTCTGTGCTATCTAATTGTTCATCTGTCTTCCAGACTATTCCACCATCTGATTGTTTATCTCTGAACTGATATTGTGGTCTTGGTTTATAATTTGTTATTCCAAGCCATTCTCCTGAAAATGTTTCAAATTCTTTTGAAACTCCTGTCATTTCTGTACTGCCATATACAACAAAAGGCCTCTGATACGATAAAAAAGGTCTTACACCATGGGAATTTGGAGGAGATGGTTTCAATCCAAGCCAGACATCTCTTAAATTCTTGTAGTCCTCTTCAGTATATAATTCAAATCCATCAACACTTGCTCCATAAAACCTATAACCTCTTGCATCATGAACATATTGTGCTTCTGGCCAATCCCATGCAATTTTTCTCCAATTTGATGGTAATGGTTTTACAGGAGTTGCCATTAATGCAAATTTTATATTTCTTTCTTTTTCAATATTATAAGGTCTGTTAAATAACCTGAATCTTAAAAATGGAATATTGTTTTTTCTTTCTGCAGTTATTGCAGAAATATTATCATCTAAAACCCATCCTTCATCACTTTCTCCAATATACCATAAACCAAAATCTCCTGTACCTATAAATATTGCTGGAACCCATGTTCCTAAAAGTTTTGGTGCTGGATTTAATTTTTTTGATTCAAATAAAAGACCTTCTCCTTCTGGAAATTTACCGAAATAACCTCCTTCAACAATATCTGCTCTTTGCATTACAAGTGTATCTGCATCTGGGCTTTCCCATATCATATCAAGTGCATCAATTCTTGTTGGTTTTTTGGGGTTAATCTTTAAATTTATGAGATACCATCCATCATATTCAAAATTTACCTCACAAATTATATCTATCTCCCCAAGAATTGATTTACCTTTTAATTCTACTTTTGTTGGACTTATATAACTTATATTCAATTCTTTCCCACTAAGTTCATATTCTTTTCCCTCGCTTTTCATTAAAATTGTGATTGGTTTCCCTAATATATTTTTTCCATTTACAATTATTTTCTCAGGCAGTCCTGTCTTTCCAACTACATAATCTCTTCCGATAACTCTCAGGATGTTATCTTTCACTTCTATTGGTTTATACGGTGGAATTACTATATCTTCTTTCCCTATATTGTTATTTTCCCATTGCCACTCTTGTCTTATAAATTCTTCCCTTTTCTCTTTCAATTTCTTTTTTCCTTCAAAAATTTCAACTATACATTCATATTTACCTTCTCTTAAATCAATATCAAATAATGTTTCCCCTCTTAAATTCTCTATCTTTTCGTTTTCCCTCTTTATAACTTTTCCCTTTTTCTCTTTTATTGTTATTGTAAAATTATCTGCTTTTTTTATATCTTCAGGAACACCAAATATGTCAAGGTCTACCCAGGCTTGGAATTTCTTTAAATATGGATAATGAGCAAATTTAAAATCATATTCTCCTGATGTCTCTCTTTTTTCCTGCCAGGGTTTTATAAATTGCGTCCAGTATTTCTCTGTCATTTTTACTACAGGTATCTCTGCATAATATATTATTTTTTCTCTTTCTCCATCTTCTATTTTTTCTTTAGTTGTTGCCTTTATTTCATAAAAATTCTGCTGGTATTTCCCTTCTTTTTTACTTTCTGATAATTGTATATTCTCTTCAACAAAATTAAATTTTTTAGTTTCTCCTTCTTTTAAATTACTTTCTTCTTCTTTCCTATATATTTCTTTCCCTTCTGCATTCTTTATTATTATTGAAAGTTTTATTCTTTCTGGTTTTTTACCAATTACTTCTACTTCTGTATTAAGTTTCCCATTTACTAAATCTCCTATCCTCTTAAAATGAATTGTAGGCGTATCTTTTTCAAATATAACTTCCGGGAATAAATCCCAGCCCATCCAACTACTTCCTACCAAACCAGCAAAATATAGACCACCACAAAAATCAGTCCTTACAAGTTGTATTATCCAGCTTTTACCTTCCGGTGTTTTTTTCTGTCCCATTGTTTTAAATGGAACTTTCATCTCCATCTGCCAGCTTAATTTATCTACATTACATTTTATTTCTGCACCAGATGTCCAGTCATCTTCTGTTCCTGGAGTTCCATTATAATACCACTGGTCTGAATAATATCCTCTTGGATTTACCATTATTTTATAAAATCCGTATCCAGGAATAACTGCTTCTTTTCTCCCATAAGGTGATATTTGTATCTCTATATGGTCTTCAAATAATATTAGAAATACTTCATCATTCCTTTTAACATTTGCTTTCAAAACAGTTCCTTCTGGATGTGGTGAGTTCATTCCAATATATAAATTCTCATCATCATAGCCAAGATACCATATAACTTGTTGTATCTCTGGAACTAAAGTTGCAGGTTGACCTGGTTCACCTTCTGCTGCCCATGTACAAACCCCTGTTATTGCGCTTGCTTCTTTCCATTCTTCTTTTTTTATAATCCCATCTATCTCTGGTGTCTTTTTAAATTTTGGAATTCTTAATATTGGTGCATTAAATCCTTCTGCAAAAGACATCATCAGAAAAAATAAGAATGCAACAAGCCAACTTTTTTTAATCATTTTTTCCCTCCATGGTATTTTAATAATTGAACCTTTTTAATCGCCAGTTGTGCTTTAGAATAAATTAGAGTTTTTAAGAGTTTTAGATTTGTGTAGATGTCCGCTCCGGCTATGATAAAATTTTACCACAAAAGGGGGGACAGGGAAAAGAGGAAATGGAGTGCAGAAGAGAAGTAGGAGATACTGGAAGAAGGGAAGGATCCTGGGGCAAGCATAGCGGAAGTGTGCTGGAGGCATCAAATCTCAAGTACTTTATTATTACCACTGGGAGAAACAGGCAAAGATAGGTTGTTTAGAGGGTCTGAAAGGAAAGGGCAATGGAAGAAAGAAGGATACGGAAGTGGAAGTCTTAAAAGAAGAGATAGCCCGGTTAAAATCAGTTATCAGTGAAATTACGGAAGAGAACCTGACCTTAAAAAAAAGGTTTTTGGAATAGGAGAAAAGAAGCGGTTTTCTTCAGAGGAAAAGTAAGAGATTATGGGACAGATAGGAACAACGGCAAAACGGAGCAACTGGCGGGTGGGTAGAATTCTTACTGTTTTGGGGTTAAAAATGGCCAGCTATCTCTCCTGGAAAAAGAAGTTGAGGACAGGCCATTTAGAGGATAAAAAACCGGAGAGGTTGCAGCTGGACAAGTTATTGCCGGAAGAGGAGCGGGTTATTATAGATTATGCTTTATGTCATCCCCGGGATGGGTAGAGAAGGCTGGCTTATATGATGATAGACGAGGATAAAGCATATTGCTGTCCTTTTTCGGTGTATAGGGTTCTTTCCCGGGTCAATGTGCTCTCTGGGTGGAAACCCGGTAAAAGTCAGGGCATACCTTTAGAACAGCCGACCCGACCTAATCAGCGCTGGCATACGGACATTATGTATTTGTGGATAGAAGGCCGCTGGTACTTTTTCGTTGGGGTATTAGATGGTTATGCCCGGTATATTGTGCATGGGGAGTTATTGACCAGAATGAAGTCAGACGATGTAAGCCTGGTGGCTCAAGCCGCCCTGGAGAAGTTTTCCGGGTTGTCAACCGGAGATTGTTTCTGATAATGGGACGCAATTTACCTCAAAAGAATTCCGTAACCTCTGCACCATATTACGATTCGGATGCAGCATCCGGAATCAAACGGAGTAATGGAAAGACTACACCGAAGTTTAAGGGAGGTCCTTACTGAGAAGGAATGGAAAAACTTGGGCAAAGCCAGAGAAATTACTGGCTGAGAGAAGAAGAAAGTTAGCCCAGGCCCAGGAAGAAAGAAGAAAAGTTAACTTAGAAAGATACTGGAAGGCGGAGGGAAACTACACAAAAACAAATCAGGCAAAAACTCTAATTTATGCTTGACCAATACAATTTTTGCTTGCCGACAGTTTAGGTGGAGTAGAGGCACCTGTTTGTTATCCACCAAAGATGTCGCATGCTGTCTTTTCATCAGAAAAAGAAAGAAGTCAAAGAGGAATCAAAGATAATCTTATTCGTCTTTCTGTTGGCATTGAAAACAAAGATGACCTGAGGACTGATTTGAAACAAGCACTGAGTTACGTGTGATATGCAATAAACTCATCTCTGCGATAATATAATTTCAAAAAAATCACCCACTTGACAGGAGTATCAGTTTGTTTTATTATTTTAACAGTAAATTTAAGTAATAAAAAAACTGCAAAGCCATGAACATAAAATTACCTGCTAACAAGGGTGAAATCCAGAGATGGAACAGGAAACTTATCCTGCGTACGATTTATGAAAATGAAGCCATCTCCCAGGTGGAACTTGTGCACAGGACCAGTTTAAGCCCTGGTACTGTTTCCAATATTGTTAGATGTCTGCGTCAAGAGGGATTAATAGAGGACATTGGTTATAAATCTTCAAGGGATGGACGCAAACCCGTGCTTTTCCGACTTAACCCATTAGCACGGTTCGTAGGTTGTATGATTTTCGGGGAAGAGGAAATCACCGTTGGAATAATGAATCTGGCAGGAAAAATCGTAGACAGGATAAATGAGAAGGTTGATACAGACCACAATGTGGACGCCCTGGTTGGAAGGGCATGGAAAATTGAAAAGAACCTGCTTACAAAAAATGGCATTCCAATAAAAAACATCATCGCCAATTGTGCTATCAGTGAAGGAATAGTAGATAACAGAACCGGGGTGGTTATTTTTGCGTCTCATTTTGGCTGGCGGAATGTCCCATTAAAAGCAAAAATTGAACAACTTTCAAATTTGAAAACTTTTGTAGAGCATTCCACTCATGCCAAGGTCCTTGCCGAACAATGGTTCGGCATTGCCCGGGGGATGCGCAATGTTGTAGGGGTGAACGTGGATTCCGGCATAGGTGTGGGCATTATCAGTGACGGGCAGCTTTATCACGGTGCTTTTAGGATGGATGGGGAAATCGGCCACAATGTGGTCATCCCGGAAGGGAAATTATGTAAATGTGGCAAACGAGGTTGTCTGGAAACAATTGTATCCGGACCAGCCATTATTGAAAGAGCCCTGGAGTTGAAACCCGAATTTCCTGATACATGCCTACCTGATAATCTAAAAGGACTATCAGGCCGGCAGGCGGTGCGGAGCATCTTCCAGGCCTGCCAGAATGGAGATGCACTGGCAACAAGAGTCACCAGGGAAGCCGCATTTTATCTTGGTTTTGAGATTGCGCGCATTATCAATTACCAGGACCCGGAAATGGTTTTCTTTACTGGTTTCGTGATAGAAGAGGATACCGGTGTTTTCCTGAAAGAAGTAGTAGAGCAGTGCCGGAATTTCGTGGTTGCTCAGGAGATGCGCACCTTAAAACTTGTACCCGGAAAATTAGGAAGTGAAGGCATTTTGCTTGGGGGTGCTATTCCGGCGTACTATGAATTTTTCTATGCAATGGCCAACTGACAATACACTGGAAACTTGATTATGAAAAAAGATGAAGCAGTCAAAATCCTGAAACTGATGTTGAGAATCAGGTTTTTTGAGGAACGCTGTAAGAAAATTTACAAACAGAAGATGATGGCTGGTAACTTCCTGGGTGCTTTGCATACCTACATAGGCCAGGAAGCAATTGCAGTCGGCATTTGCCTGAATTTGAGAAAAAATGATTATGTTTTGAGCACCCACCGCTGCCACGGCCATTTCATCGCCAAGGGTGGTGATGTCCGTAGAATGATGGCAGAACTGCAGGGAAAAGAAACTGGTTACTGTCTCGGACGGGGTGGTTCCATGCATCTATTTGATACCACAATTGGTTTTCTGGGCGGCAATGGCATTGTCGGCGCAGGTCTGCCGCTAGCAATCGGCGCTGCCTATTCCTCACTTTACAGGAATACGGACCAGGTGACGGTATGTTTCTTCGGGGACGGTGCGGGCTGCCAGGGCACTTTCCATGAATCTCTAAACATCGCGGCACTCTGGAAACTGCCGGTGGTGTTTGTCTGTGAAAACAACTGTTACGCGGTAACCACACCGGTAGCAGAAACCGTTTCCATACCAGACATTGGAGTCCGGGCCCAAAACTACGGAATGGTCGGAGCTGTGGTGGATGGAAACGATGTCTTAGAAGTCCTTGAGACCTGCAAGATAGCAATAGATAGAGCCAGAACTGGAGCAGGGCCCACTCTTCTTGAGTGCAAGACCTATCGTGTTGACCCACACTGCATGGTTATTTCAGAAACACGCTGTAAAACCGAAATAGAAGAATGGAAAAAGAAAGATCCCATACTTCTTTTCCAGCAAAAACTCCTTAAGGAAAAACTTATCAACAAAACAGAATTGGAACAACTGGAGAAAGAAGTTCTCAAGGAAATAGACGAGGCAGAGAAGTTTGCCGGGGAAAGCCCGTATCCGAACCCGGTCGATTTCCTTGCCGGTATTAAAGATTGAAAATGCGTGAAATCAAATACATTGAAGCAGTGAACGAAGCCCTTAAGGAAGAAATGGAAAGAGATAAGAATGTCTTTGTCATTGGAGAAGATGTTGGTTTATTAGGCGGTGGTTTTGGAGCAACCAAAGGACTGCTAAAAAAGTTTGGGCCGATGAGAGTTCGGCAGACACCTATCTCAGAATCTGCCTTCACTGGATTAGCAGTTGGTGCGGCGATGACTGGCCTGCGACCTGTTGTGGAAATTATGTATCTTGACTTCATTACCACGGCAATGGACCAGGTGATAAACCAGGTTGCAAAGATCAATTTTATGTCTGGTGGCCAGGTAAAAGTTCCTCTTGTAATCAGAGCACCTTATGGTATCGGCACAAGAGAAGCCAGCCATCACAGTCAGAGTTTAGAAGCATGGTTTGTCCATACACCAGGATTGAGAGTGGCAATGCCGGCAACTGCTTATGATGCCAAAGGCCTTTTGAAAACCGCTATCAGGGGCGACTGCCCGGTCATCTTTATTGAAAACCGGATGCTCTATTTCAAAAAAGAAACTGTTCCAGACGGTGAATGGCTTGTACCTTTCGGCAATGCTGAAATCAGAAGGGAAGGAACTGACATTACCATTGTTGCACTATCAAATATGGTTCCCAGAGCTCTGGAAGCTGCGGAAGAGGTCGCTCCGGAGATATCAGTGGAAGTTATTGACCCGCGGACACTGGTGTCTCTGGATATTGAAAAAATAGTTAATTCAGTCAAGAAAACAGGCAGGTTGCTTGTTTTGCATGAGGCGCCAGTACGATGCGGAATCGGTGCGGAAATTATCAGGCAGGTGGTGGAAAAAGCATTTGATTACCTGGATGCACCACCCCTGGTTCTGGCTGGCGCAAATATCCCGATTCCTTTTTCGCCGGTCCTGGAAGATGTTTGTGTTCCTCAAAAAAAAGACATTGTGGAAATGCTTAGAAAAATAACAAAATGAAAGGAGGCGAGATAAATGAAAAGTAAAGAAGGCAGCAGTGTGATTTATCGCAGAAAACGCAGTAGCGGTATTTGTGCTACGAAACAGAAAGGAGGTGAAAGTCCAATGTTTAAAGTCAAGAGTCTACAGTCTGAATCAGCCTTTACTCTGATAGAACTCCTGGTAGTGATAGCCATCATCGCAATTCTGGCTGCGATGCTTTTACCGGTGCTGACCAGGGCGCGGGAAAATGCCCGCCGGGGTGTATGCGCGTCAAATCTGAAACAACTTGGTTTGTCCTTAATTATGTATAGCGACGATTGGGGAGGATGGCTACCTCCGACCCTTTATAACAAAGGTTATTGGTTGCATAATCCTGATTCTTACGGCGGCTGGGGTATTATGTGGAAGAACCGCTATGTTCTCAACCGTGATCCTTATGACCTTTCTCCTGCCCAGAAGGACTACAGTCCATTGTTCTTCTGTCCTACCAACCGGCAACACTCTCTGAAGGCAACCACTGGTAACTTCACTAACAGAAGTTCTTACTGGTACAATCCGAGGGAGGAAAGGTTCACGTCCGGTACCTACGCAAGTGCCTATCGGGGAAGAATCAGCCGGATTGCCAACAAGGCAATCGCCTGGGATAATCAGGATAAGGGTTACGGTGACACTGGTTTCGGCTTTGCGGCTTTCACGCATGGTGATGGCTGGAACGCGCTTTTTTCTGATGGAGCGGTAATATGGTGCCCGGACGCACAGGGAGTGTTCATCAGTCAAATGCCTACCTACTTTACATCGCCGGTACCTTTTGACAGGTTCCACTAAGGGGGTGAGGGCTGGGTCCGTAACTATCAGGGGAGAAAATGAAAAAGGTATGGAGCTGGGTATCAGTGGCAGGATTGTGTCTGCTGACGGAAGCAATTGTCTGGGCTGGTGAAGTCTGTATGGAGGCAGAAGATTTCAAAATAGAATCTGGATGGAAGGTTATTTCTGGTTATGAGGGTTATTTCCCGGCTGAGCCGAATATCTGGAGTGGCAACCGCCTGAAGGCTGAATCTGGTCCAGGTACGGCTCAGGCGAAATTAGAAATCCTGGTGCCACAAGATGGAGAATATAACCTGTGGGTGCGATATGAGAGTCCTTTCGGGTTTGATATTCCGTTCCGGGTAAGAATCGTGCAGAATGGAAAGGAAAAGATATCCGCAGTTTTTGGTCGGAAAGACGATGTGAAATATTTCCCCGGCCGCGGCTGGTTGGTGCAGGGACCATGGTATTATCATAACACGGATTATGTGTACCAGAAGGTTACCTGTAAACTCGGAGCAGGTCCGGCTACAGTCGTGCTGGAAAAATCGCCAGCAACCAGCCGTGAGGCGGCACGCATCATAGACCTGCTCTATCTTACAAGTGACCTCACCTTGACTGATTTTAAGAACGAATGGGCCTGGCCACGCGGGGGTACCGGCTCACCTATTTTAAGCCGATTTCGAAAACCAGTGTATTTCAAAATCCGCGTTCCATCAACTGCGACAGCGCCGGCTTTGTTGAAAATTGAAAGCCGGTTCTGGGGAGTGGGATACTTTCACGGTCCACGTGAGACCTACTATTTTACGAAAGACGGGATTACAACGACGAACCCCCCTGATAATATTTTCTTACCCCCAGGCAGTGAAACTGGCTGGCAAGAAATCAGGTTGTTATCATCCTACCCGGCGCACATATTTGCTGTTACAAACCAACCTGTGGAACTTGTGGTTACCCGTAATCCAGCAAAAGAAAAACCAGTTGTTCTGCCTCTGAAACCGTCCTCAGAAGACAAAAAAAACAGCAAGGGATGGCTTTCTGAGTACTATACGCGGGCAAAAACCCAGATTGTTGTGGATACTGGCCACACTGTCTATGCAGAGAATATTCTCAAAGGAAAATCAGCGGTGTTATTATCCGATTACTTGAATGAATTACTTAGAAAAGTTCGGGAATACCGTGTGGAAGGCACTCATCCTAAACTGCTCGGGTTATTAAGTGCGTTTCCGATACGAATTGGCGATTTTGATATGCGGGAACTTGTAGCGGCCACCGGACTGACTGGACAGTACATGCAGAGCAGTCCAGAAGTTTACGGGCCGGACGGTGCCAGGTTCGGGTTCAACCAAAATCAGGGGTATATTTCATTGCAAAACCTCCACATTTCTCTCCGTGGATTAGGACGATACTGCTATGAAGGTGATTACACTAAGTTGAAAGAAATCTATCAAAATCGTTACCAGGAATTGAAAGCCAATGGACTGGGTGGTCTTGCCCAGACCATAAAACTCATTGAGGAAGCTGGTCCTCCTCCTCTAAGTACCTTACGCACCTGGGACAAAATCAATGAACAGTTTCGTCAATATCTGAAAGAACAGGGGGCACCTATTTCTGACGTATTGGGAACAGAGACGGAAAAAGATCCGGCGCTTTATTATCATTCTACCTATTTTAGAACCCTTCTTTTTGCCCGGAACTGTGCAGGTGCAACCAAACTGGTGGAAGAGATATTCCCGGCTGGTAGCCGTACCCATTCAGGTAGCTTCCTGCCGAGCATAGGCGCCAATCCTGTGCTCTATCACGGTATTGATCCGTTTCTACTGTTCAGCGAACGGGGAGTAACTGCTTACTCCAGCGAAATAAGTTGGGGAATGAACACCCCTGATTACATTGGACCGGAAGTGGAATCATACGAAGGAGCAATCGGCCGGGCACTGGCCAAATACTACGACTGTCCTATGGGCGCCTATGTCATTAGCGACCCAGCACGCGGGTACCGTCCGGACATAGTAGGACTTACTGCATATTCTCTCGCAGCCAACGGATTTACATTCTGGAACTACTACACAATGCATTTTCCTGAAGGGTGCAGTATCATTGGCTATCCTGAGATGTTTAAAGCCATCAAGAGGATTAACTATCGTCTGGGTGTCGTGGAAGATAAACTTATAGCAGCCCGGGTGGTACCTGCTGATACCGCACTGGGGTGGTCTCTGACAACTGATATCTGGGACATACGAGATGGTGAAGTGGAGCCGTTCTATTTGTCACCAGGCAACACTATCTATGCCGGAGAACGAACCTATCTTTATCTCCTGCTGCGCCATCTGGGACAACGGGTGGACATTCTGAGTGAAGCGGATTTAACCGCAGGATATCTTGACAAATACAAAAGCTATATTCTAATTGGCGACCATTTGCGCCCAGAAGCAGCCGCGGCTATCAGGGAATGGGTGCGCAAGGGTGGTACATTGATATCAGTGGCTGGCGGCGGCCTGTTTGACCACTATGACCGGCCGTTAGAAACGCTGAAGGAAGTTTTCGGTATTAAAAATGCCTCCCTTGTGAAGAAGGCGGTGACTCTGAGACCTAAGATGGAATTACTCCACGCTGTACCTCTCGACACCTTGACCCTGAACGGGGCCGTCTTGCCGGTACTGGGTTATCGCCAGGCGTTTACAACGGCAGCCGGACAACCATTGGGATGGTACGCAAACGGAGAAATTGGGGCAGTAGCCAATGTCTATGGCCGTGGCAAATCCCTGATTATAGGGACACTACCTGGGACAGCGTATTTGTATAAAGCTTTTCCGTTGGTGCCCTATGGCCGGGGTGGAGAGGACTTAAGCGAATATAACTACCCAAGGTATAATCAGCAGGTGTTCCAGACAATGCGCTTGCTGCTCGGTTCATACCTGCCTGTCCCGTCGCTACACACCTCTGAACCACTGGTGGAAGCGCAGTTGCTGAAGAACAAGGAGTCTGGTGCTTTGTACATATCACTGGTCAACTATAGCGGAAGAAAGGTATCTGGGTGCGAAGTAATGCTTGATACAAAGTTTCTGGGCGGTATCAAAGGAGCAGAAAGCCCCTATCAGAAGGTAGTTACGGTACGGAAAGATGATGTACTTAAAGTGCGGTTGAATATGGACAAGTTTGATTTTCTTATTCTGAAATGAGGCAAATTATAAATAGCACAGTCCATTAAACATTAACAAGAGCACACATATGAAATTATTCATTATTCTGACAGTTTTCACTATTTTTGTCAGTCCTGTTTTCTCTCAAACAGAAGTGATGCTGAGCAAGGATGGAAAATCACTTTTCCCTGTAGTCGTCAATGAAAAATCAAGTGAGAAAATAAAGAAAAATGCAGAACAACTTTGTTTTTATCTGAATAAAATCACAGGAGCAAATTTTAGTCTTGTAACTGGTGATGGAACAAATGGCATTGCAGTTGGTGCTTTTACAGATTTCCCCTCACTTCCTTATTCAAATCTATTTGATGTCAATGACGTTTTCAAAAGGGATGAATATATTATCACAAGCCATAAAAACGGTATCCATATTATAGGTGCAACAGAACTTGCAACCCAGCATGCAATATGGGATTTCCTTTATCAACTGGGATACAGACAGTTTTTTCCTGGTCCACACTGGGAAATTATTCCTGAAATAAAAAATCTAACTGTTAAATTTGATATTTATGGCAAGCAATCATTTTATGGAAGGAATATTGGAAAAGAACATGGGTTCTGGTCATACAATAAACAAACATGGGATGACTGGATGAATAAAAACAGGATGAAATCAAACTTTTTTGTACCAAGCGGACACAGTTATCAGGCAATAATAGCAACAAACAAAGATATTTTCCAGCAGCATCCAGAATATTTAGGACTTGTCAATGGAGAGAGAAAATCATCAAAATTCTGCATATCAAATCCAGGACTACAAAAGATTGTTGTTGACTACGCAATAAAGTATTTTGAAAAAAATCCTGATGCATATGGATTATCAATGGAGCCAAGTGATGGTGGTGGTTGGTGCGAGTGCGAAAACTGCAAAAAACTTGGTAGCATCAGCGATCGAGCAGTAATGCTGGCTAATATTGTTGCAAAGGCAATCAGAGAAAAATATGGAAACAAATTTGTGGGAATGCTTGCGTATCACTATCATGCACCGTATCCCTCAATCAATGTTGAACCAAATGTTATTGTTAATATTACAACACATCAAAGAAAGGGTGGTTATACCCTTGATGAATTGATTGAAAACTGGCAGAAAAAAGGAGCAATTGTTGGAATCAGTGATGCATTCGCAACATATCTGTGGGATTATGGAATTCCAGGAAGCCCCAGAGTATCTGATATTACTTATCTGACTGAAAATTTACCTTCATTTTATCAAAAAGGCATCAGGCTAATCAGTGGATGGACAGAAGATGGCTGGGGACCTGCTGGACTCGGAAACTATTTGCTTTCAAGATTTATCTGGGATATCAATGAGACAAAAAAGGTAAATGAACTGTTTTCTGATTTTATTGAAAAATCGTTTGGTTCAGCAAAACAACCAATGGAGAAATTTTATAGATTGATTTACAGAATTGACAAAAAAGACATAAAACCGCTATTTAGTGAAGACCTTGTTGGCAGGATGTACAGACACCTTGATGAGGCATTGAAAAAAACAGGAGACTCTGCTGTGCGCGCAAGAATTCATGACCTTGTTGTCTACACAGGGTATGCAGAAAATTATTTGAAATTTATTCGTGCAGACAAGGGTAAAAAACAGGAATGTTTCGAGCAACTGATGAAATACATTTACAGAATGAGGTATACGCAGATGATTGATCTTGTTTCTGCATACATAACATTGCAGGAAATGACAAAAGATGTGGTAATGCCTGATGAAATAAAATGGAATATTCCTGAAGGTAAAAATCCATGGAAGATTAAAGAACCATTCAGTGAAGAAGAAATCAAACAAATATTGAAGACTGGTATTGATTCAAATCCTGTTTTTTCATTTGAACAAGTGACATTCAGCGAAAACCTAATACCTGTGAAAAATCTTAAAAATATTGTTGTGAAAGATAAAGAGGTAGTAGGTGATGAGGGTATACAAATGGGTGGTACACCACAAAAAATTTATACCTGGATTGAAAATGCACCTGTGAAAATAAAACTTAAGGTAACAGGAGGACTTATTGCCCATTACAGAGATTATGGAAATGTTTATATTCAATTGTTTTCAGCAAAATTTCCTGACAAACCAGTGGCAGAAGATAGAAGTGTTCCACCTGATGGCAATCCACATGAAATTGTAATGAAAACTTCCTATAATGGATTGCACTGGTTCAAAATTTCATCTGGTGGAGATAGGACAAGAGTTGACATTATCGAGCCCGATATTGCCTGGACATTTGAATCAAAAGTAAAAGAACTACTAAGTTACCGACCTGGAACAATGTGGTCCTTGTATTTTTATATTCCAAAAGGCACAAAAACTATTGTCGGGTATTCTTTTTCTGGTGCAGGAAAAATTCTTGATTGCAATGGGAAAGAAGTTTTTTCATTTGAAAAATTACCTGATTACAGTTATTTCAAAGTAGATGTCCCTGAAGGCAAGGATGGGAAATTATGGATGTTTTTTAAATGCAGGTACCAGAAACTACTACTTAGTGTTCCGCCATATTTAGCACCTGATGCGAAAAAATTATTGCTTCCAGAAGAAATTGTAAAGAAGGATTTCAAATAAAATTCTAAATTTAAGGTGGAAAAAATAAACTGGCTTTGGTCTTGCGGCATTCACGCTGGCGCCAGTAATTGCGGAAATTGAGAAAAATAGGAGATCTATGGAAGTGCGAGTGGCTGTCATAACAGGAGCAGGCAGTGGTATTGGCAGGGCATCAGCATTGTTATTTGCCAGAAATGGATATTTTGTAGTTATACTGGAAGTGAATGAACAGGCAGGAAAATCAACTGCAGAAGAAATTACCCGGGCAGGTGGACAGGCACTTTTCCTGCACACTGACATTGCCGACCCTGACAGTGTCCAGGCTGCATTTGGCCAGGTGAGCAGTCGTCTGGGTAAAATGCATGTACTCTACAACAACGCTTCTATCTTCCTGGGAAAGGATGATGCGGCCATCACTGAACTAAAAACAGAAACATGGCAGAAAATTATTTCAGTAAACCTTAATGGACTGTTTTACTGTTGTCGCGCAGGTATTCCCCTGATTATGAAGTCCGGAGGCGGCTGTGTCATCAACACTGCTTCCAGCGCCGGATTAATCGGCATACCCAACTGCGACGCATACACGGCTTCCAAGGGAGCAACAATTGCCCTGACCAGGTCCCTGGGAGTGGAATATGGTCCAAAAGGGGTACGGGTTAACTGTATTGCGCCAGCAGCCATCCGAACACCTATGGTCCAGCAGAGTAATCTTGATAAACCCGATTTTGACCAGGCACGTTTTCTACAGACCACTCCACTACGGCGATGGGGAACACCTGAGGAAATCGCGAAGATAGCGCTATTTCTTGCCTCTGATGCAGCATCCTACATCAATGGTGCTGTAATTGTAGCGGATGGAGGTATCACAATAACCTGAACAGAAGTAATCAAAAAGAATAAGTTACGACTTCAAAAAGGACAGGAAAATGGGTAGCACGGCGATGTCTCGAGTGGATGGGAAAAATGCCCTGGTGACCGGAGCCGGACAGTGTTTGGGTAAAGCTTTCGCGCTGGCGCTGGCTGAGGCTGGTGCCAATGTGGCACTGGCCGTTATCAGGTATGAGGCGGTGACCAGCGCCGCGGCCGAGATCGCTCAAACCGGCAGGAAATCACTGGCGATCGCAGCTGACATCAGCCGAAACAACCAGGTTGAGTGCATGGTCAAGGAAGTCATACGGGAATGGGGCAGGCTGGACATCGCGGTCAATAACGTCGGTGTCTCCCTGCCTATCAAAGATGCTTTACAAATCACAGAGGAAGAATAGCACTGGCAGGTGTCCATAAATCTCAAGGGAACATTCCTGTGCGCTCAGGCAGAAGCGCGGGTGATGCTGCCCAACTGCTACGGAAAAATCACCAACATCGCGTCCATCTGTCCACCTGTTTGAGGACGGGCCTCGGCAGGGAAGTAAACCATGTGCCCGGAATATACCCAACTGGCTGGGGGACCAGGATTTGAACCTGGACACTCAGATCCAGAGTCTGATGTCCTACCATTAGACGATCCCCCAACGCTAGATTTAATTTTAACCGGGAAATTTTTCTCACTCTTCTTTGCGGCGGAGAGTAATTTTCAAATCGCCACCTTCCCGACGGAGAAGTATGTGACCTTCCCTTCCCAGCCAGCCCAGACTCATTAAAACCAACTCCCGGTCTTTTTTCAACGCCTGAAGAAGGCCTGTCAGAGAAACTTCCTGATACTTATCCAGATATTGCCAGATTTCGCCTGCAACCAGCCCAATCTCTGTTATCATTCTGCCTCCTGCTCAGAAAACTTCGTCACCTGTGCTTTGAGAACTGTTGCTACTTTCATTATATTTTACTCTTTCTTCCTCCCTTTTGTGAAGTGTACCGCATCTGGGACATCTGGAAATACCTTCAGCCAGACTATCCACATAACAGAAGAAACACACCGGACATTCCCAGAGAGTATTAACAGGCCAGTTTTCTGGTCGGGTTTTTCTTCCTGTTTCTACCAGAACCCAGACTATAAGAAGTATCACTCCGATACTCAGATAAACAGTTACTGCTGTATCCAGTCCAATTCTTATCATCCTGCTACCTGTCTATTTCAATCTTAACCGGAAAACAATCTCCCCCCAGACTAATTTATCCTCTCCGGCTGGTTCAAAAAGCCACCGGCGAAAACAATCCTCCACTAAAATGTCCAGTTCTGGCCAGCCTGAGGAAACAATAAGTTCTGTCTGTTTCACCTGACCGCCGGGTGACAACCAGAATTTGAACCTGATATTTCCCTCCAGAGATTTCTTCTGTGCCCATTCCGGATAAGAAAACTGGTGCCGATAGATTACTTTTCGCTGACCACCTGGACCGGTAATTTCTTCGGAAAGAGTAAGTCCGGAAACTGTTTCTTTCTCTTCTGGTGGAGAAGGAAATGCTGGAAAGTGTACATGGAATTCTGGCGCGGGAACCGGCTGGACAGCAGTGAGCACTGCCTGCCGCTGAATCCCGAGAGATTCCCTGGTCATTCTCCGGGTGATGGCTTCTTCCATTTTTAAGAAAATTCTTTCGTCAGTCGCAAAACGGGGCAGCTTTTCGTTAATCCTGATGACAGGCACTTCCAGTTTTCTGGTTTCAGAAGAGGGTAACTGTCTCAAGGTTACTTCCAGCACAGGTAGTTTTTTCCTGACAGCCGGTAGGGTCAGAGAAAAAAGTGGCAGCAGCCCCAGGTGACCTACCAGGCTGATTAGAAAAAATTTCAAAAGTCTGTGATTTTCTTTCATCTTTCTATCTCGGGCATGGTGGCAATGGCAATCTTACTCAACCCTGCCTGCCTGACCTTATCCATCACTGCCACTACCGTCCCATGTCGGGCCTGCTGGTCTCCCTTGATGATTACTGTCACAGGTTGACCCGTACTGGCTTCTGCCCTTAACAATCTTTCCAGTTGCTCTAAAGAAACTTGCCTGTCTTTGAGAAAGATACCACCGGTGGCAGAAACGCCAATTATAAGTTCCCTTTCCTGCACCTTTTCTGTTGTAACTGCTTCTGGAAGACGAATCTTTATCCCTGGTTGCATGATAAAACTGGAGGTAAGCATGAAGTAAATCAGTTGCTGAAGAACAACATCAATCAAAGGTGCCATATTCAATTCGCCTTTAATGATAGAGTAATGACGTCGGAAACGCATTTACTCCTCCTGGGTTTTCAAGAGAAAAATGATATCCAGAATCCGGGAAGCACTTTTTTCCATCTCCAGAACGATGTTGTTCACCCGGCTGACGAAATAGTTGTATCCAAGGTAGGCAGGAATTGCCACAACCAGCCCCCCAACTGTGGTTACCAGAGCTTCCCAGATACCTCCAGCCAGGTCAGCTGGATTGACCATACCACCGTGACTCTGGATAACCATAAAAGCCTTAATTAAACCGGTAACTGTTCCCAGAAGTCCCAGCAATGGTGCCACAGTCGCAATAGTAGCGAGAATCCCCAGGTACTTTTCCAGGACAGGAATTTCGTGGGCGGCAGCATCCTGGATGGCTTCCTTAATTTCCTCGTGGGTTCTGTCTGATTTCAGCAACCCTGCTTTAATAATACGCGGGATAGGCTGAACATAGCGGTCACATAACTGCATGCATTCTTTGATTTGTCTCCTTTTGAGAAAATTCTCCATTTCGGAAAGGAACTTTTCTGTATCTATGGCTGCATTTCTTAGGACAAGAATCCTTTCCATGATAATTGCCAGAGTAAGCGCCCCACAGAGAACAATGGGTATCATAATCCAGCCGCCCTTGACTGTCAGCATAAACAGGTTCATGGCTCCCCCTATTTTGATGGTTAAAATTTCATTCTAAAGCCAGCGGAAAAATACCTGCCTGGTGCCGGGTTACCAGGTACACACTGGTAGCGAGTTCCTGAAAGGTTATCCACTGTTACCAGAAAGGTTAAATCAGGTTTCCAGTTCCAGGAAAGATGGAGTTTCCCCCTGGTATAACCCGGGAGAGAATGCCCGGAGAATTCCCTTGGCCCGGTATAAACAAAGTTTAAATTTCCCGTAAAGTGCCCTTTTCCCCAGGAAATACCAGAGATAAGTTCTCTTTCCGGAAGATATTGCACTTTCTTGCCAAAGAAAATTTGTTTGCCCTGAAGGAAAAACCTTGTCCCGGGAGTTAGCAGGAAGGTAGCCTCCCATTCCAGGTCTGTCGCGGAAAGATTGGTGAGCCTTGCCGGCTCATAGAGAAAATTTCCATCCTCATCCGCCCAGGTATAAAAACTTTTCCACCATGTTTGTCGGGTCTGGAAAGAAAAAGACCAGCGTTTCCCGGCGGTGAGATATTCCATTCCCAGAGAATAACTTTCTTCTGGTTTGTATCTGGCTGGTTTGATTTCCAGGTAATCAGAATTCTGAACCTGGCTCCAGAAATCAACCATTCCGTATTGACTTTTCAGGAAAAATTTCCAGTTCTCCGCCAGGTTTAAACTTCCGAAAGGCAGTATTCTAAAACCGCCTGTCTGGATTTCTTTCGCGGTCAAGCCCAGCTGGAAAAACTTTCTCCCATAGCGTAGGCTACAGCCACCAGCCATCTGCAGGCTATTTTCTTTTGTCTGCTGCCATTCCAGTTCCTGAAGGTAATCCCAGACACCATACTTTTCTTCCAGGGAAATCTTAAAATAATTATTCCTCATGCTGTCAATCTGGTAATAACTTTCACTCATCTTTAAAGTTACAGGCCATCCTTCCAGCTGCTTCTGGCAGGAAAAATGGAGGGCAAAATTTTCTCTTTCCTCGGCAAGAACTGACCCGACAGGGCCTGGTAACTGTTGCTCACTGAGAAAGATATCTGCTGTCAGAAAAGGTTTTTGCCAGGCTTGAGGATTTCGGCACCAGGAAAAAATGATACCCTTTTTTCTCTGATGCTTTCGCCAACCAGAACTATTCTCTACATCTGCAGAAAATTCCTGGTTATAGTCAGGATTTCTCTCCTGATGAAGAAAAGAAAGACCAAATGTGGAAAATTTACCGGCAACGACTTCTAACTGGTGTCCGGTGGCTGATTTTGTCTCAGAAACTATCTCTTCTGGCTTTTCCAGAGGGGTTTCCGGCATAGTTTTCTCAGAAAGGGGAGGCTGGGGCCATTCAGGAAAAGTAACCGGGGGAAACTCAATTCTTGTTTCCGGCACCGGCAGCAAAATTATCTCTGTTTTTCTTATGGAAAGGTCCTGGCCATAGATGTATTCCTCAGGTGTCTGGACATCCTGGGACTGAAGATTTGCAGAAAAGACAAGCAGCCAGAAAATCAAAATGAGGTTCCACCGGGCACTTATCTTTTTCATTCTTTATTCTTATCCAGGGCTTCTTTTGCCAGACGGCTCCAGTTTCCCACACCGGGATAAAAGGTGATGATTTCCAGCAATCTCTCCTGGGCTTCTTCCTTCCTCCCGCAGGCCAGTTCTACCTGAGCCAGATAAAAAAGCGATTCTGCTTTTAAGGCAGGGGAGGACTTGCTTACCTGAGAAAGCACTTTTCTGGCTTTCTCCAGGTCATTATTCAGATAAAGAACCTTACCATAAAGAACCTTTAATTGTTCGTTCTGTTCAGAAGAAAAGTATTTCTCACACAGCTTTTTAGCCTCAGCCAGTTTTTTCTCCTGCAGATAACTTTCCACCAGAAGGGGCAAAGCAAGTTTTGCCAGATTGCTCTCCGGAAAATCTTTCAAAAGGCGCTGGAGATAGCCGGAAGAATCCTGGTAGTGACCGGATTCAAATTCCTTCCTGCCAAGAAGGAAAAGACATTCTGCAGCCAGCGGGCTGGTCGGCATCTTTTCTAAAATTCTGTCCCAGTGGCTGCGTGCTGCGGAAATCTCTCCTCGTTTGTAAAAAGTGTAACCCAGGCCAAAATATCCCTGCATCTTCAGTTTCTCATCACTGCTACTGTCTAAAAACTTCTGGAAATAGCTGGCTGCTTCCTCCAGTCTGTTCTGATTAAAGTAAACCATCCCCATCTGCAGCAAAGATTCAGGAAAAACTTCTGTCCCGGGGTAGTTTTCCATTACCTGTCTGAAGAAATCCGCAGCCTCATTCCATTTTTCCTCCAGCATGCTTATACGACCCAGTTCCATCAGAGCAAGTGCCATCATTCTAAGTTCAGGTTTACTGTCAACTATCTCCTTCAGAAGACGTCTTGCCGTGGCATAAGAACCCTGTCTTCTGGCAATGACAGCTAAATTGAAGCTGGCTGCCGGCCGGAGAGAAAAAGAGGGGAAATCAGAGATTACTTTCTGGTAGCAGTTGCTTGCTTTCTCCAGGTTGCTGGTATTAAGATAACAATCACCCAATTTCAGATATACATCAGCCATAACCTCCTGACTGAGGTTGCCTTTCAGCAACCTTTCAAAGATAAGTGCAGCGTGAGCAAAACTGTTTTCCTGATAAAGTAAAAGTCCCAGATAATAACGCGCCTGCGCTGCCTGTTTATGTTCTGGAAACTCTGCTAAAAACTTTTCCAGCAAATCACGGCTGCCGCGATAATCAGTTTGCTGGAAGAGTTTCACTGCCTGAGAAAAAATAGCCATAGCCACCTGAGAACTTAATTTTTCTTCCTCGCCAAACTTCTTTTTAAATGTGAGGTATTCAGAGAAAGCCGGGGAGAACTTTCCCTGGGTGAGATGAAGCAAAATCAGGTAAGCATAACCATCCTTCAGATATGAGGATTGAGGAAAATTAGCAATAAGAAAAAGAAGGGAATTTTCTGCTTCAGTTAGTTTTTTCAACTGCAGGTAGTTGACAGCCTGAAGAAGATACCCGTAATCCCGCTGCGGATGGTTAGCACTGGTGGACTTGAGAAATTTTTCTATCTGTCTGTTGGAGGCAGCATAAAGACCTTCCTGATGGGCTTTTACTGCCAGCTTCAGCCAGTCTGTGGCTTCTTCGCCTCTGAGAAAAACTGATGGCAGAACAAAAAACATCACAAATAACCATTTTTTCTTTGTGTTCATTTTTCATCCGCTGCCTTCCTGAAAGACCCCAGCCCTACTTAAACCTTCTTTACCTTTTTTGCCTGGAATCCTTTCTGGTTCTGGATAACTTCAAATTCTACTATTTCCCCTTCCTTCAGGGTCCGCTCACCCTTGCCGTAGATGGCAGAATAATGAACGAAGACATCAGGACCGTTGTCCCTGGCGATAAAACCATATCCCCGACTCCTGTTAAACCATTTTACCCTGCCCCGTTGCCAGTTGTTACCTTCTGCTGTATTTTTAACTGGCCGCACAAAAAAGTTTCTCCATATTCTTTTGATTAACCCTGACCTTTCCTCCGAATGGTTCTTCACCTCTTGCCTCCATTCTAGATGCTGAAAAATGAAGTTAAATTCTCCACTATTCTATATTTTCCATAACCTCTACCATGCGGTCAAGACGAAACTTCCTTTCCTGTCCAGAAGGGTAAAGAAGGCATAAAAGATATAAAACTCCATTTTCACTCAAGACTTCCAGCGGCTGGACCTCCATGGTTGCTATCCGGTCATCGTTCTCCACGTAACGGACCGGTACTGTCTTTCTCTCTGCTAATGCCCTGGCAAGAGCCGGCGGGAGTATTTCCAGAGCATTCAGAGTAATATCAATCGTGACAGTGCTGGAAACTATATCAGACCAGACAATGCCGCTGCGGTGTAAATCCTTCAAGAATTGTTTTAAGACAAGATAAGCTGCCCAGGCATCAGGCTCTGCCCGGTGTCTTGTGGTAGAGCTAATTTCAATTTTCAGGGTATCTACCAGCGAGTAAAGACTGTTGCTGGGGAAATTGAAAAATCTCCGCGCTACTATCAGTGTATCTATCAATTTTGTCTCCGGAAAACTCAGACCGCAGTTAGCCATCTGGGTTTTAAGAAATGCAAGGTCAAAAGCTGCGTTGTGCACCAGGAGTGTCTGCCCCTGAAGGAACTGCCGAACCAGAGGTGCTATTTCACGGAACTTCGGACTTTTAGCCACCATCTCCGGAGTAATATGGTTCACCAGATAGGCAGCAAAAGAAATTTCTCTCTCCGGATTGACAAAAGTGACAAATTTTTCCACAACCTGGTCTCTCTCAATCTTCAGTAATGCAATTTCACTGATACGGTCACCGAAAGAAGGATATAGTCCGGTGGTCTCAATATCCAGAGCAACTACCTCAGGAATGGCTACTTCAGCCATCAGCCAACCAGTTTGAGATACTTCTCACTGTCCTTTTCAAACTTTTCTTTACAGACAGGGCTACAGAAGAAGTATTTGCGTCCATCTTTCTCCACCACATTTTTTGTTTCCTTCTGTAGCCACTTTCTGCAGACCACATCTTTAATTTTTTTTGCTGGCATCTTCTCTCCCGTTTAACTTACTATATTTTAGCACTTTCTCCCCTCTCTGACATAGAGATGATTGGAGAATATCCAGTGCTGATTATTTAAAAAAACTTCTATCCTGTAGGCTCCTGGTTTATCCAGACAGCATTTTAACTCTATTCCCTGTTTTTCCCTCAGAATTTTTCCGTTGCCCACCAGCCGCAGATAAGCAGGAAAAGGAGAGATAGCTATCACTCTGGTCCCTAAAGCAGCATTATCCCCGGGTAAAATTTTTCCATCTTCGGAACCAAAGAAAAAACCACGGCTGTCTTTCAGTTTATCCCTGGCGAAAAAAAGTCTTCCCGAACTTAAAGTTTTCAGGACAAGACAGCGGTCAGTTTCTACGTTGCCGGTAAGTGGTTCAGGAAGAAGAAGGTGATTGCGCAGCACCTGGAAAACGTTGCGGTAGCGAAACCTTCTACCGACATCCAGGGCTGGCCAGGATAAAGGATGAATGTCCAGACCAGCCAGTCCTACAGCAGGTCTTTCCTCAGCTCTCCTGTCCCAGAAAGAAAGTGTTTCCCGGGAAGGACCGGTAAGGTTGGCAGGAAAACCTAAATACCTTGCCGGAAGGTTAAAAGGACTGGTAAAGCATGCCCAGTCAAAAAGAAGCGACCAGACTTCTATGCCGTCATATTCTGTTATGTCAAATCTTTTCCACCTGTGGTCTGCCTTACGAAAAAATAACCTGTGCTGGCCATCAGGATGGGCAATAAAAACCAGTCCTCCTTCTTTTTTCACCTGCTGGATAGTCTCGGGAAATGGTAACTTCCTGCCTGCCCAGTGGTTTAACCCGATTACCAGACAGTGACTATCTTTATGAAAGTTATCATCAATCTCTTCTCCTACCAGTATGAGGGTCTGTCCGTACCAGCCACTTTCTTTAAACAAAGCTTCTTTTTTTTCTCTCTGATGTCTGGGAGTGTGACTGCTGGTTACCAGAAAGTCCAGTTTTGCCCTGGAGGCTTCCTGTCCTAAATACTGGAGAGCGTGCCGGCCACCGGAAAGAGAAAAATGCACGTGGAAACAGCCGATAGCTTCATGGTATGCTGGCATAGATTATCATTTTACCACACGATACCCCCGGGATTGACGCAAAGGCCAGAAAAACGTTATTATTTATACCCAGGCCCCATCGTCTAGAGGCCCAGGACAGGTGGTTCTCAGCCATCAGACACGGGTTCGAATCCCGTTGGGGCTATCAGTAAACAGAAAGGTTTCTCAGCCTGATGGATAACTTCACCGGTACCATCTCGCAGAGATAAACTGTCTGCCTGGGCAGGGAAACAGCCAGCCCTGTTACCTTTACAGGATAATCAATCCTGCGGTTGCCGCGACCGTCATGCTGCCACTGGTAGGCATTTTCTCCTGGACTGGGTACTTTCACCGGGGAGCTATTGGTGATGGGAAACTGGAGAAAGCACCAATCATCAAAATTGATACCTGCAACTTCTGGCCAGTCATAGACATCACAGCCATAACCACCGGTACCGACAGAAAGCCATTTTTCTCCTTCTGCATCTTCAATCTCCCAGAAAATCTTTCCCCAGGAAGAATTACCCTTTACCCACACACCAATAGTGGTAGGTTTGCCTGGTACCTGCAGTGGTTTGACAGGTCTGAGAAAAACATATTCCTGCATCAGCGCCGGACAGGGAGATTCCGGGATAAGTTCCAGTTCCAGACATTCACCTGCTGGTTCCTCTGAAGCGTTGATTTGGCGGAGAATGTATTTACCTGGACGCCTGAACGAGCGGCTGATTACCGGTGCTTTTGCCGGCACATCCAGACGGGGGTCAACACCGCTTATTAACTTCCACTGGCTGGTATCTGCCATGGAGGAAACAACAACCAGTTTGTCAGCAGGGAAAACTTCCCGGGGAAACTTCCGGTTACTCAGTTTACTCACTGTTTTCAATGGTACTGAACTGCTAACATAAACAGGCCCTTCGTCCACCAGAATGGTCAGTTGATTACCAGAAGTTTTATCTTCCCGGGAACTGCCAAGCATCTCTGTTAACCTGACTGTTGTCTCCTGAGGAAATTCAATGCTGGCTTCCAGGCTTCCCCTGGCGGTCCAGAAGGCATAAATAAATTCCTTATCCTTTTGAAACTCAAGAGCATAGACAGTAGCAGAACCTGTTGCCAGAACCCGGTTAAACCTGGCTCTATCCAGCAACTGCGTCAGAGTGGCAATCGCTGGATAGACTGGTTTGGGGTAAACCTGCGGGTAATGGGTGAAAGCACCATCACCCCAGACAGTGTGGTGGTAACTGGTGGCTACTTCAGGCAGACCTTCTGTGGGTATCAGCGGAAAACGCCAGGCATGAGCAATTAAAACATCCCGGACACGCCACTGGCTATACCTCAACAACCCAAGATGTCGGCTGCGTCTGCATTTCCACTCATAACAGGCAGCAATGGGTATATCCCCGTAACCGAAAACTCTGGCTACCTCCTTCAAAATCCAGCACTCCCTGGCAACACTCAGTTCCGGTGGAACTGTCATGCCAGCACTTTCATCCCCAATGTAATCTATATACTGCCTCGGTATTCCAGCCCGAAAAAGAGAAGCCATCAAACCAGGAGTTGCTCCTCCAGAATTACCCACTACCAGTTTGATATGGGGTGCATACTTCCGATAGGCTCGGGCAACCAGACAGGCTTCCTCCATCTTCTGTCTGTCATACTCTTTCTGTTTTTCATCCACTTCAGTTTTCTCTCCCAGAAGCTCTAAAGGGAAAGGACCACCACCACTTTCATGGAAAATCAAAGCCGTGGTGGCATGGGGGTATTTCTCCAGATGTTCTTTGATTTGTTTTTCCAGTTCCTTCTCTGCTTCCTGGGGGTCTTTACTTCTAACCCTTAATCTGGGAATCTGTCCTTTTGTCAGCTTCCAGGCAGCACCAGCCTGCTCACTGGCTACATGGGTGTGCCTGATGCCAGCCTTTAACAGCAGGGGTCCCCAGAGGTTAATATCCTTAATAGTGCCATGAGCACCGCCAAAGTTCCAGGAAAAATAAGGTGATTCGTAGCCAGCCTCCCGTTTATCCCGGTCAATCAGAGCAAAATAGGCAGTGTGTTGCAAAAGGTGGCGGCCTTCAGAACCAGCGAGAAGAAAATCAACCTGATACCAGCCCAGTTCTTTCCGGGGAAAGACTGCCCGGATAACTTTTTCTTCTCCAGGGGTAGCAAAATTAAGCGGTATTTCTTTCTTTTCCAGGATATTCCCGTTAATATCAGTAACTTTCCAGGATAATCCTGCAGAAGTTTTTTCTATACTGGAAAGGGTAATCTCCATGGCTGGTGTCTCCTCAGGCTGGTAGATGTTGCCAAAGACTGTCGGCATAATCTTCATCTGAACCGGAGATTTTTCCAGTGTCAGGCCAAAAACATGCACTCCGCTGACAGGGTCATCAGAAGGTTTGCGGGAACGGTCCAGATAAAAGTTATCTTTTTTCTGCCGGAGACCAAGAATCTCAAAATCCAGCCACTCAGGTTTTTCCTGGTAAATAATCTCCTGAATATTGCCGCTGTCCAGGACTGCCTCTACCAGATAAAGTGGTAATTTTTTGCCACCAAGAAAAATTTCTCCTACCTTCTGGATGCCTGCACAGGCCTCCCTGTCAGGTTCAAGGAGATTTATCTCTGTATCAGCAATGGCTGGACCACGTCCCACACTGGACCGGGGAAGAAATTTCGTCAGACGCACTGTCAGCACCGGGACTTTATCCGGGTCGTCTTCCACAGCACATAACACCCAGGCACGATGATACTGACATACCGGGACAGAAAAAAGTAAACTTTCTGGCATGCCATCAAAAGGTGTCCGGGAAAGATACCCATCACATTCCAGGAAAAAACTCCCCAAATTTTCCCGGCAAACTCCAGTATCAGCATTTTCCGGACCTTTTGCCACAATCATGGGAATACCGGAAACAACCTCAAAAGAATCTACCTTACGGGAAGAAAAAATTTTCAGTTTTGCCTCTGCCATGGTTCCAGGATAGGCAATCTCTCTGACATCCAGTGGCAGAAATCTCCGGGGAAGTAACCTGTTGGAAACGCGGGGGTTTTTAATGGCAGCACCTGCCGGCAGAATAAGAGAAAGATAAGCAAGCCTGGCAGAACTATCCCATCTGGTAGCGTAACGACTATCAAGCCACATCTCCACCCCTTTTTCGTCAGGTCGCAACTGCAGTCTCACAAATTTTTCTGAAGCGCCAGGGAAGGATGACCAATTGGAGAGAATCTGCAATGCTCTTTGTCCCTGATACCGAGACTGAAGACGCGGACGGATATAATAATCAAGATTCCAGCCTGCTTTTCCAGAAGCCACAGGCTTTTCCCTGAATCTCAGGCCAGTATCAATCAGCCGGACTGGTTCCTTTACGACTCTGGTGGTGACTACCGGTCGGCCATCCTTATCCAGTTCACTCACCGGACGCAAAACTTCCTTTTCGTAACGGGTAGCAAATGTTTTCACCTCCAAAATTTTCTCTGTACCATCCTGCCAGCCAGGTTTAATTATTATTCCACCAGGGTAATTTCCCACCCGGAAACTAACTTCTGCCTCAGTTGTTCCGGAAGCAATGTCCATCCTGTAAACAGCAGGCTGGCGGGCTATCTTTACCCCATTTTCTTCCTGAAACTCACCTGTTGCAGGCTCAATTTTTATCAGCTGGATATCATCAAAATTAACTGCGGTAGAACCTGAAAAGTTGAAACCCAGCAGTGGCTGCCCGCTGGACTGTGCCTGGGCAAACTTCCGCAGACAGCCATTATTTTCCACAAAAAGTTCTATGGTCTTGCCTCTGACTCTGATGATGGCTTGATGCCACCAGTTAGGAAGGAAAGGCTGTATATCCAGTTCTTCATCTGTTCCACCAGAAGGAGGCAAAATTCCAGTTACTCCTGGTTTGATACCCATCACCTTTTCTGAGATGGTCACCACATCTATGTTTCTGGTCTTCTGCCCGGAAGTACCGGAGACCAGAGTTACCAGAAAAGCTTTCTTACTCTCCTGCGGGAAAGAAAAGCGAAAACTTAGCTGGTAGTCTGTACACGGCGGGACATTAAACAAACCCTGATGAACATCATATTGCTTATCTCCAGCTGGTCGGAAACAGAGAGTCTTCAAACTTGGCGGTGCTTCAGAAATATAGCAGACATCAGTGTAGCCTGCTGGTTTCTCTCCGGTTCCATCAAAGGGCTCTTTAAAAATAATTCTGTCTGTTTCCGCAACGGAGAAAAACGACGTAATAATCCACATAAGACAACAAACCGTCTTTTTCATTCCTGCCTCCCTCTTTTTAATTTTTCTCAGAACCGGGGGATACTGTGAGATACCGCCATTGACTTTCGTATAATCTGCTGTAAAGACCACCAGCAGCAAGAAGTTCTTTGTGGTTCCCTACTTCTACAATTCTGCCGTTTTCTACCACCAGAATTTTATCCGCATGCCTGATAGTGGAAAGGCGGTGGGCAATGACAAAGGAAGTCCGTTTTTTTAAAAGATGCTCAATGGCTTCCTGAATGAGTTTTTCTGTCTGGTTATCTACAGAAGAAGTAGCCTCATCCAGAATCAAAATTGGCGGGTTTTTCAAAAGAGCCCTGGCGATAGCCAGACGCTGTTTTTCCCCGACAGAAAGTCTAACTCCCCTTTCTCCAATCTGCTGGTCATAACCTTCTGGAAGCCTGACAATAAAATCATGAGCATTGGCTAACTTTGCCACTTCTATAATCTCCTCCAGCGTGGCGCCAGGCCTGCCGTAAGCAATGTTTTCCAGAATTGTTCCATTAAAAAGAAAGGGTTCCTGCATGACTACACCGATATTCCGACGCAACTGTTTGAGTGAGAGTTCTCTGATATCCACACCATCAACAAGGATTGAACCAGAGTCAATATCATAGAAACGAGGTAAAAGCCGCAGAATGGTGCTTTTACCCGCACCTGTTGGTCCGACCAGAGCGATAATCTGCCCGGGTGAAGCATGAAAGGAAATTCCATGAAGAACTTCCTGATTTTTCACATAGGAAAAATGGACATTCTCATAAACTACTTCACCCTTTAGTGGTTCCGGGAGAATTACCGGTCTTGGTTTTTCCTTTACTCTGGGCACAGCATCAATCAGTTCAAAAATCCTTTCGCTGGAAGCCCGGGCATGCTGCAGCATATGATTAAACCAGTTTAGGCGCTGGATAGGCTGGTAAAAGAGACCAACATAGAAAAGAAAGGAAACAATCTCCCCGGCAGTTAAACTGCCGTAAACAATTGCCAGCCGACCACCAAAAAGAAGAACCAGGAAACTTCCCAGAGAAGTTAAAATCATGATGGCTGGCGAGAAAAAGGACCACAGTTTGATGGCTTCCAGGTTACTGGAAAGGTAATCCATACTTCTGACACAAAGTCTTTCCAGTTCATGATCCTCCCTGGCAAAACTTTTTATTTCCCTGATGCCGGAGATACTGTCCTGTAAAAGAGCGCTTACTTCGCCCATCTTTCTCCGTACTTGCTGGTAAACCCGGTGCATTCGTTCTGTGGCCAGATAAGCGGCGAAGAGAAGTAAGGGAATGGGAATAAGTGTGATAAGAGCCAGTTGCCAGTTTGTCAGAAAAAGCATTACTGTTACCCCTGCCAGTGTCAGACAGGCAACCACCAGCATATCCACACCTTCCACGATTACCCTTTCTACCGCACCTACATCGGAAATCACACGGGACATGATATTTCCTGTCTGGGTAGAATCGTAGAAGTCAAAGGAAAGCCGCAAAAGGTTATAATAAACATCCTGCCACAAATTAAAAATAACTTTCTGCCCTATTTTTCCCAGAAGCCAGCCTTTCAGTCCAGCCAACCCGTGTTCCATCACATAGGCTAACAAGAGAATCCATGTGAAGGTCAAAAGCAATGTCAGGTTTTTATTGACAATGGCTTTGTCAATGATGAGACCTACCAGGCGGGGTGGAATCAGAGATAAACCTGTGATAGTCAGGGAAAGTGCCAGGGCTATCAAAAGTTTTCCCCCGGCAGGACGCAGGTAACTGGCCAGCCGTCTCCAGTGAATCCTGCCACCTCTTTCTTCCTCCTGGGGACCGCCCAGTCCGCGAAAAAGATGCCCTGGGATACCTATAGGTGGAGGCATATTTCCTTTTTGAAGAATATTATCACCAGGTCTGAATGAAGACAAGAGACAGAGGTGTGCTTGCTGTGGTAAAATAACCTGAGAATGAGAAACCAGAACAAACTGCTTTTCTTCCTGGGACTATACCTTCTTTTCTCTCCATTTCCCATGCAGGCAGGCCAGAAGAAACCAGCTGTTTCCTACCAGGAGGATAAAACCGACCTTTTCAGCCAGCACCTTCAAGTTCAGATTCTCACCGGCCAGGTCGCAGTTTATGCTGTGGAAAAGGAAAAACATTACTCGGAGAAAAAATCAGCATACTTCGTTTATTTCCCGGATAATAAGGAGAAACCCCCACCTTATTACTCCAGTTTTTTCCTCGTCGGTCCTGCTGGTACAAAGGCTGTGAAACTTCATGTGAAAAATCATGCTTTCAAAGACCCGGCTCTCACCTGGTTAAATGAAAAATGGGTTTTTGGTAGAATCTGGGTAAAAGAATGCCTGGCGCTGGAGTTTGTTTTAGATCTGGAAACCGGTCAGCTAATACAGAAAACTGTGGCTTATTTTAGCGCAGAAACAGAGTAAAACCGGCTATCCTTTTTTATTGAGGATATATTTTTTAATGAATCAACGACTTTTTTTCTTGTAGAAAATTAACGGGGAAATTTGTGGATTTCACCATCAGCTTTGTGAAAATCACTCTGGCAGTTTTGTTTATGAAAGGGAAAAATCCCTCACAGTCCCCCTTTGCGAAAGGGAAAGAAAGAAGATGGAGTTTACAAAGAAAAAATTTTTCTCCCTCCTTTTCAAAAGGAAAGTTGGGGTGGATTTTCACACAAGACAGAAACTGAGAGCCTGATTTATGGAGACGGAAGTATAATAATACTGGTGAAAATATGGAGGCAGGTAATATTTGCAGACCTTTGATTGTTCTGAGTGCGTGTCTGAATTCAGAGCCCGTAAGATACAACAGGGAGATTATCCGTGATGTGTTTGTGGAAAAGCTGAAAAAATTTGTTGATATTATCACTGTCTGCCCTGAAGTTTCCATAGGTCTTGGAGTTCCAAGAGAACCGATAAAAATCTATCTTGCAGGTGATACCTGCAGGATTTTCCAGCCCGCAACACAGGTTGATTATACAGAAAAAATGAGGGAATTTTCTTTATCCTTCCTGAAGAATTTACCTGCTGTTGATGGATTCCTTTTAAAAGGAAAATCACCGTCGTGTGGTTATTCAGGGACAAAAATTTACAGGGACAAAAAGGCAAAAGATATTGTAAAACGAGGTAGGGGACTGTTTGCGCAGATGGTGAAAGAAAAATTTTCAGATAAGCCCGTGGAAGATGAATTACGGTTGAAAAATCAACAAATTCGGCAGCACTTTCTGACAAGAGTTTTTTCCTTCGCTGAAATGAGGAATCTGGAGAAAAACATAAAGTCAATCAAGCAACTGATAGATTTTCATACAAAGTACAAATATCTGCTGATGCTCTATAGTCAGAAAAAACTGTCAGAACTGGGAAGAATTGTTGCCGCATACAAAAAGGGAAAACTGGATTTGACGGTAAAAGAATATTCAGCAAATTTTTATACTGCATTGGAGAGAAAGCCAGGAATAAAAAGGGAATTAAATGTTGTCAACCATATTTATGGGTATTTTTCTGATAAAATCAATGAAAATGAAAAAAGACATTTCAGGAATCTGGTGAAAAAGTTTGAGCAGGAAAAAATTGATAAGACACCTATTGTGGAACTGCTGAAAAATTTTGCCTGGAGATTGGGAACTGAGTATCTAATAATTCAGAAATACTTCAGCCCCTACCCGGAAGAACTTGATTGAAAATTCTTCTGGAAAGATAAGTTATATCTCAAAACCCGGGTTTAAACTGGGTTGATATTTTTGTTAATCACCCTGGAAATGGCAAGTAGATTTTTCTGCCACCTATCTTCAGGAATGTCTTCAGTAATACCTATAATCAATCTATAATTTTTTGCTGCATCAATAAGATACTGTGTTGTTTTTTCTATTTCTTCAATGGAACTCACTTGAACTGCGGAAGGAAAATTTATCCATAATACCTTATCCTGCCATGCTGAAAAGGCTTCTTCCATGGTCATATCAGTATCAGGGTAAGGTGAAAATGCCTCAATATAATCAAGACCTGATTCTGCTACCAGGTCTGCCCAGATTTTATTGTTTCCGTCAAGGTGGCAGCCGAGTAATTTCCCGTATTTATGCATTACTTCAGATGCTTCCTTGTGATGTGGAAGCACATATTTTTCAAATCTTTCTCTTCCCATAACATTTCCTGTTTCATTGCCACCAAAGTTTGCAATTAAAGCAGGACTTCTGGCAACAATTTCATAAATCTGTCTGAGTTTCTTCACCTGAACCTCAACAAGTTTTTCAATTTCATCCCTTCTTTCAGCCCATTCAATGGCAAAGGTTTCCACTCCCATCCATCCAATCATTATTTGATGTAATGGCGATGAACCAATGCCTGCTCTTAAAATGACATCTTCGCCAAGTTCTTCCTCTGCCTTGAGGAAACTTTCATAGGATGGTTCATATCTCTGGTCATCAATCATGGCATAGAGTTTTTTATAGTCATCAGGTCCTTTGAAAATTTTTTCCATTGTCCAGGAAGTAAAGCCAGCGGGTTTTACAAGATATGTGAGTTCTCCATAAGGTGTTTTGATAAAGTGTCTTATAAAGTCAACGCCATTTTCTGTGTAAGAATGGCTTTCATGTGAAACGTTCGGAGAAATAACTTTGAATACAGGATAGCGTCTGTTGACAATACAAAGCCCTTCGTTTCTCAGCTGTCTTTCCACACTGCACTGTGGAAGTTTGTTTTCATAGATGGTAAAAGGGATTTTATCAATTTTTTCTCCCCTTAAAACTGCTTCCACCCTTTTTCTCGGTGTCATATTTTTCCCTGGTACATTTTGCAAATTCAATTCTTATTGCATCAAACTTTCGTTTCATCACTTTAATACACTGTATAATATAAGCCATTAAGTTTTTTATGTCCACAAAGTCTTCTTCTTACCCTCTGGAGAGACTCAGGGTGAGTGTGTGGGAAAGTTTTCGTTATTTATTTCCCGCTACCTTCGTTTTGGAACTCCCATTTTCATTTCCAGAAAAATTGGTATATTATCAAGGGAAAAAGGAGGACAGATGCAAACCAGGATTAAAAAAATTATTCAGTCCATGAATCTGGAAGAGAAGGTAGCACAACTTTGCTGTGTGGAAAGGAATTTGTTGCTTGAGGGTGGCTGTTTTTCTAAGGAGAAGGCAGAACATTACCTGAAAAACGGTGCAGGACACATCAGTCCGATTTTAAGAGATTTTCCAGCAGAACAAGGTGTAAAGATAGCCAATGAGATTCAGAAGATACTGAAAGAAAAAACAAGGCTGAAGATACCGGTTATCATCCATGACGAATGTCTCCACGGGTGTATGGCTCAAGGTTCTACCAGTTTTCCGCAGTCTATTGCTTTAGCCAGCAGCTGGGACCCGGAGATGCTTTACCGGATAGCAGTAGTCATCGGGAAGGAAACAAGGAGCCGTGGTATCCAGCAGGCTCTTTCCCCAACGATTAATCTGGTCAGGGATGTCAGGCATGGAAGAGTGGAGGAAACCTACGGGGAGGACCCTTATCTGACTTCTTTGCTGGCAGTAAGTTTCATTAAAGGAATCCAGACTGAAAAAGTTATTGCTACACCGAAGCATTTTGCAGCTGACTTTGCTGGAGATGGTGGTCGGGATAGCAGTGCTACTTTTTTCTCGGAGAAAACTTTGCGGGAGACTTTTTTCCCGGCTTTCCAGGCAAGTGTTCAGCAGGCTAAAGCCTTATCACTGATGGCAGCCTACAATTCCATCAATGGTGTACCTTCTTCAGCCAGTAAATGGCTTCTGACTGATGTTTTGAGGAAGGAATGGGGGTTTAACGGATTTGTGGTCTCAGATTACGGCTCGGTCTCCGGTCTTTACAGAAGCCATGGTGTGGCTAATTCTCTGGCAGAAGCTGCTAAATTAGCCCTGGAATCTGGAGTGGAGATAGAACTGCCAGGGGCTTGCTGTTACCCGGAATTAATCAGTCTGGTCAGACAGGGAAAGGTAAGAGAAGAGATAATAGACCAGGCAGTGGAAAGAGTGCTGGCAGGTAAATTCTGGCTGGGGCTTTTTGAGAATCCTTTCGCTGATGTGGAAAAGGCAGTAAGGCTGTGTAACTGCGATGAGCACCGACATCTGTCCTACCAGGCAGCTTTGAGGTCTGTAGTACTGTTAAAAAATAAAGGTATTTTACCGCTTTCACGGAATATTTCCTCCCTGGCGGTAATTGGTCCCAATGCTGATGAGATAAGACTTGGTGGTTACAGTGCCTCGGGGATGCGGGTGGTGACTGTTCTGGAAGGGATAAAAAACAAGACAGGAAAAACAACCCGACTTTATTTTGCTGAAGGTTGTAAGGTCAACGATTTTTCCAGATCCGGGTTCAGCAAGGCAGTATCTGCTGCCGCGAAAACAGAGGTAGCCATTCTGGTCATGGGAAGCTCTGCGGAAACAGAGGGAGAAAACAGGGACAGATGCAATCTCAACCTGCCAGGAGTGCAGGAAGAATTGATTAAGTCTGTTGCTGCTACAGGGACACCTGTAGTGGTAGTGCTCATCAATGGGACTGCGGTAACCATGAAAGGCTGGATTGATGAGGTGGAGGCAGTAGTAGAAGCCTGGTATCCGGGACAGGAAGGCGGAAATGCTATTGCCAGCATTCTTTTTGGTGAGTACAACCCTTCCGGAAAGCTACCCATTACCTTCCCCGGATACACAGGCCAGTGCCCACTTTATTATAACCATCTACCCTGTGTCAGAAGTCTTGATTATGTAGAAGTGAGAGGGAAACAACCTCTTTTTCCTTTTGGCTACGGTTTAAGTTACACCAGATTTATTTATCATCAGCTGAAAATTTCCCCGGAGATTCTGACCGGCGAGAGAAAGTTAAAGGTAACAGTTCAGGTGGAAAATGCAGGTGCCTATGAGGGGGATGAGGTAGTCCAGCTTTACCTGCGGGATGTTTTCAGCCGGGTAGCAAGACCTGTACTGGAGCTGAAAAGGTTCCAGAAAGTCCATCTGAAACCAGGAGAAAAGACCACAGTTGAGTTTTCCCTGGAGAGACAGGACTTGTCTTTTCTGGATGAAAAGTTAGAAACTACAGTGGAACCAGGAATTTTCAAAATTCTGGTGGGTGGTAGTTCTGCGGAAGGTTTACAGGGTATGTTTGAACTTAAATAAGAGCCAGCTTTGACCTTACCAGAAGCTGGTCATATAATGTTTTCTCCGGGCAGTAGCAAATAAAAGAGGAAAAGTTTTCTGTACACTCATCTCAAGGGACAGGGTGAAAAAAGTAACGGAGAAAGTAAAAAAATAGTCAGACAAAATTTCTGGGGAAACTTTTTTCGGTAGTGTCAAGAAATAGATGAAAGAGGTATGAAAAGAAAGAAATAGGTTTTTCTTATAGAAAAACAGGGGTAAATGCTCTTTGAAAATTTGGAAAGGT